>Ga0102953_1000121_pt1 | contig 52267 bp, 47 predicted proteins | sample SalPon2A_C_D2_MG_FD_78509 | JGI IMG/M metagenome (GOLD analysis project Ga0102953, IMG submission 78509) | Soil microbial communities from South San Francisco under conditions of wetland restoration - Salt Pond MetaG R2A_C_D2_MG | ecosystem: Environmental > Terrestrial > Soil > Wetlands | place...
CGCTTGTCCACCAGCCGGGTGAGGCCGCCCGTGCCGGGCAGCACGCCCAGGAAGGGCACCTCGGGCAGGCTCACGGCCGAGGAGCGGTCATCGATGAGGTGGATCTCCTTGCAGGCCAGCGCCAGCTCGTACCCGCCGCCGGAGGTGATGCCATTGAGCGCGGCCAGGTAGGTCTGGCCGCTCTCGTCCGCGGCCTCCTCCATCGCCAGCCGCGTCTCGTTGGTGTACTTGCAGAAGTTGACCTTGAACGGATGGCTGGACGTGCGCAGCATGAAGATGTTGGCGCCCGCGCAGAACACGCGCTCCTTGCCGCTGGTGACCACCACCACGGCCACCTCCGGGTGCTCGAAGCGCAGCCGGGTCACCGCATCGGCCAGCTCGATGTCCACGCCCAGGTCGTAGCTGTTCAGCTTGAGCTCGTAGCCCGGCCGCAGGCCGCCGTCCTCGCGCACGTCCATGCGCAGCGTGGCCACCTGCCCATCCACGGCCAGCTTCCAATGGCGGTAATCTTGCGGACGGGTCTGGGTCTCAACGCGCAGGGCGTCCGATTCCAGGCCGGGTTGTGCGATCGCCGTCGTCATGGGTTGCCATTCTCCTCACGGGTCGGCGACGATCCCGGCGCGCCGGCCCGTGGCGCGGGCTGCGCGGCGTGCCGCCGGCTGAATGCAGAATGCAAGTATGCAAACGAAATGAACCAAGTGGCCAAAGGATTGACCTTATCGGCAGATTCTACCGGGTGAAAGCACGATGTCAAGAATTATATTGCAATCCAGACGGTTGTAATGCAATATATTGCTCATTCACGACTCGCCTCCGGCGGACCTTCTGGCAAGGACGCGACACGCCCATGAACGCACCTGACGCGAGACGCACCACCCGTGTGCTGCCGCTGCTGATCGCACTGCCGACGCTGCTGCTGGTGACCGCCTGCGGCGGCGCCCGTACCCACGAGCTGCCCCGCGCCGAGCCGGGCGTCCGCATCGCCTTCGCGGACTACAGCGTGCTGCCGCCGGAGGGGCGCAACTGGCGCGTGGCGGGAAGGCGGGATGACGCGATCGTGTTCGGCTGGCGCCCCAGCCGCACGCATTCCCTGGTGGCACTGGCCAGCGAGAAGGAAGCCTCGCGGCCCATGACCGGCCAGGATGACCTGGTGGCTTACGTGCGGGCGGACTGGGATGCCTCGACCTGGAAGAAGGAGGCCCGGTATCAGAACCGGCAGACGGACCTGGAGGCGGACTCGCGCTTCGGCCCCTACTGCGTGCGCTATCGCCTGCAGAGCGAAGATCACGGCGCGGTGAACCGGGGCGAGGCGCCGTTCCTGGTGCAGCGTTCCATCGGGCTGATCTGCTTCCATCCCAAGCAGCCGCAGCGCTTGGTGCACATCAGCTACACGGAGCGCTCGCTGCCGGACGAGGGCGACGCCACCTTCGCCAAGGATGCCGACCGGTACATCAGCGGCCTGCGTCTGGCCGACCAACCCTGAGGCAATCCCCGACGTGTCAATGAACAAGTCCACCTCCCCCGGCCGCGGAGTGGCCCAGCGACAGCAGGGCCTGCCTCCCATGGAGGAGCAGCCGGGTGCCACGCTGCGCCGCGCCGCCCTGCTGGCCGACCTGGCCCGCAACGTGCGTGGCCTCCGTGCCCGGCATGGGCTCAGCCAGCAGGCCCTGGCGGCGCGGGCAGGCCTCAGTCCGCGCTTCGTGGCGCAACTGGAGGCGGGCGAGGGCAACATCTCCGTGGCCAAGCTGGCGGAGCTGGCGCGGGCCCTGGAAGCGCCGCTGATGGGCCTGCTCGCCACCGCGGGCGACGGTGCTACCGGCAATGGGGACGACGCTGCCGACCTGCGGGGGCAGATCGCCGCGGAGCTGGAGGGTCACCCTGTGCCTGAGCTGCGGGCGCTGCTGGCCTCTCTGCGGGCGGGCCGTGGCCCCTCTCTGCGGGCGGGTGCGCCGCTGATCGCGCTGGTGGGGCTGCGGGGCGCGGGCAAGTCCACCGTGGGCCCGCTGCTGGCCGAGGCGCTGGGTCGGCACTTCGTGGAGCTGGACGAGGAAATCCAGGAACTGACCGGGCTGGCGAACTCGGAAATTTTCGAGCTGCACGGCGAGGGCTACTACCGCGAGGCGGAGCGGCACGCGCTGGAGCGCCTCATCGCGCGGGGCCGGCCCGTGGTGCTGGCCGTCTCGGGCGGCGCCGTCACGGACCCCGCGCTGTTCGGGCTGCTCAAGGAGCGCGCGCTGCTGGTGTGGGTGCGGGCCGATCCGGAGCAGCACATGCAACGCGTGGTTTCTCAGGGCGACCGGCGCCCCATGGCCGACCGCCCCGATGCCATGGAGGAACTGCGCGGCCTGCTGCGCGCGCGCGCGCCCTACTACGAGCAGGCACAGCTGGTGGCGGACACCAGCACGGCCTCGCCCGCCGCCTGCGTGGGCCAGCTCGTCGCCCAACTGGAGCGTCTGGGCGGCTGAGCTTCACCTGCCGCCACGACGAATATCCTGCGGGGGCCGTGGGCCCCCGCACCCCCACACCCCTGACACGGGCCAGGACGGTTCCCGCGCCGGTGCGTTTCCGCACCGGAAGGCCCAGGCTGTCCGGCTCAGCGCGGTTCGGGCGCGGCCCCGCCGGCGCCGTAGCGGGCCGCCAGGTGCAGTCCCAGCGCGCCCAGCCCGAACAGCAGTGCCACGAACAGCAGCAGCGGGCCCAGCCAGGGGATGAGGCACACCAGCGCCATCACTAGCACGGCGCCCCACAGCAGCAGCACCTGCCAGCCCCGCGGGGCGCCTCGCCGCCCGAAGAATCGCGCCCCCAGCCACTCGGCGATCCACACCGCGATGACGAACCAGCCCAGCGCCAGGGCGATGGGGTAGAGCAGCAGCAGGCTCAGGCCCAGCGGCGTGCCCAGCACCAGCACGAACAGCACCACCGCCGCAGCCGGGACGCACACCAGCAGCGCGAAGCCCAGCGCCAGGCTCTTCCACGGGTGCCGGCCCAGCGTGCCGGCGGACTGCACACTGAAGCGCGGGAACACCCAGCGCAGCACGGTGGCTGTCACCAGCAGGGTCAGGAAGCCCAGCACACCGGCCAGGATGAAGCCGGCCCAGTGCGGGCCGGGTATGCCCTCGGGCGGCACCGGCCGCCGCTCTACGCCGCCGGTGATGCGCGCCGCTGGATCGATGGTGGCGGCTTTCGGGCTGGCGTAGACCAGCTTGCCCTCCACCCGCGCTGCGGGCCCGATAGTGACGGACTCGGCCGTCAGGTCCACGTTGCCGCGCACAGTGCCGTTCAGGCGCACCTCTTCGGCGCGGACGTGCACGTCGTGCGCGACGGTGCCGTTGACCTCCACCGTGCCGCCGGCCAGCCAGGCCTCGCCACCCACGGTGGCGGAGGGCTGTAGCGCCACGTTGCCGCCGGCCGCCAGCACGTCGCCCCCGACGCTGTTGCCGATGGACACCGAACCCCCGGCGGCCCGCACGTCATCGCCCACGGGGCCCGCGAGGCTCACGTTGCCGCCCGCGGCGATCACGTCCTGCTCGACGCGCTGGTTCACATTGACGTTGCCGCCCGCAGCAATCACGCTTTGCCCCACGCGCTGGTTCACGCTGAGGTTGCCGCCGGCCAGCACGGCGTTTTCCGCCACGCTGGCGCTCACCTCCACGGAGCCGCCCGCGGCCACCACGTCGCCCGTGACGGGCTTGGTGGCGCTGACGGATTCGCCCCCGGCATAGTAGCTGCCCGAGGCGCTGGTATGGCTGATGGTCTGGCCATCGGCCGAGCCGATCCCCACGGAGACCCGCATCTGCTTGCCGGTGGTGCTCTGGCCCTGCGCCCAGGTGGGCAACGCCGCCAGCAGCAGCGCGACCAGCACGGTGGATAGCCTTGCGCTCATGGGTGCCCTCGTGTTGCGGTTGGAGTGGCCCGCGGTGTCATGGCCGCCGGGCAAGGACGCGACGCGGTTCCGCCGCCGGGCACGAACCGCTATACCTTATGACAGGATACCCGCCACTCGGCTCCGGGCCAATGACGGCGGTCAAATCCATTCCGTCCATGCCGGCTGCCACGAGAGCCCCCACTCAGTCTTTCGGGAGCACCATGCTCGACCTGAAATTTATGGAGCCGCAGTCGCGCTGGGTGATGCGCGTGCTGTTCCGCCGCAACTTCGACGTGTTCGTGGAGTCCGCCAAGCGCCGCATCAACTGGGCGATGCTGCTGTGGGACATCATTATCGTGTACGCGCTGCTGCAGCTTATGTAGCGGCGAGGCCCGTCTCCCCGCGCAGGATGCGCAGGGCCTTGGTCACGCTGTGGCCGGTCTCGGCGGGATGCTCCATGGGGAAGGTGTGCGTGCCCGGCACGGGCAGCACCACGGCGACGGGGAGCGCATCGGCCAGGTCCTCCATTACCTCGGCCGGGGCCGCCCACGATTCCAGTCCGCGCAGCAGCACGGTGGGGCAGCGCACCTGCTCGGCCCACTGGTAGACGGTCTGCTGCGGCACCGTCTCGTACAGAGCCGCCTCCAGCCAGGGCGGCGTGGCCAGCCGCACGCTGCCGTCCGGCGCTTCCACCAGCCCCTCGGCCACGAAGGCCGCGCGCGCCTCGGGACTCCACTGGCGATAGCCCACGCTGCCCGCGAACCATGCCGCCGCCTCTTCCCGCGATGCCCAGGTATCGCGGCGGTTGCGGCTGCGCTCGATGAAGGCTTCGTGCTCCGGCGTGCGCGTGGCGCGCGGCTTCCCGCGCCGCTCATGGAGCGGGGGCTCCAGCAGCAGCAGGCCCGCAGCCAGGGCCGGGGCCTCGGCGGCCAGACGCAGAGCCAGCATGGAGCCCATGGAGTGCCCGGCCAGGATCACCGGCGCGTGCATGCGCTGCTCCACATAGGCACGCAGATCCGCCAGCAGCCCGTCCCAGTCGCTGAGTTGCCCGGGCACCTCGCTGCCCCCATGGCCGCGATGGTTGATCGCGTGCACGACGGCATCGGCCGGCAGCCCTTCCAGCGCCGGCCGGTACACCTGCATGGGGAAGCCGTTGCCGGGCGAGAACAGCAACTCGGGCAGCCGCGGGGACTCCGCGCCGCTCCACACGTGGCCGGTCAGTTCCAGTCCGTCCGGACCGCGGAAGCGGAAGGGCTGCTCGTCGTCGAACATCGGAATCGGGTCTGCGAGGCGAGGGGTTGCCGGGATCGAGCGGCCTACTGGAACTGCTCCAGCGCGAGCGTCTCGGTGCGGCCGTCCGCCAGCGTTACCTCGATGTGACTGTCGTCCACCCAGGTCAGCTTGAGATCGGGCCGGTCGTTGGTGATGAGGAAGTTCAGGTGCCGCGTGCGTTCGTCATTGTAGAGCGCCAGGTGCAGCTTCAGACCGAAGCTGCGCTTGCCGCTATCGTCGTTGGTATCGTGGATGGCCGTGGCCACGTGGAAGAACACCACGCCCGCGGGCCCGGCCACCGGACCGTCGGCCGTCTTGGAGCTCGGCAGCAGGTCCAGCACGTTCTTGTCGATGATGCGGTAGAGCTTCTTGTAGACGACGCCGTCCAGCACCATCACGACGTGATAGAAGCCGGGCGTCACCTCTTCGATGCGGGGCTTGGGGTCGTTGCCCTTCACGAACACGCCCAGCGTTCCGGCACCCTGGGCATCCAGCGCGTAGTAGACGAATCGGCCCTGCACCGGCAGGGGCAGCACGTCCGCGATGCTCTCGTCCTTGACGCTGAAGACGAGCGTGTTGTCCAGGTAGACCGCGTTTCCGGTCCTGCCCTCCGGAAACACCACGTAGGGATCGAACGTGGCGATACCCCGGTGGTTGGGGCTGGAGGGGAACTGCTCCGCAGCCCCGGCAGGGCTCGCTCCGAGCGCGCACAGCATCAACACCAGCACTGCGCTGGCAAACCGGCCAACACGCATCGGGCCACACCTCAACAAGGGCTTTGGACGTCGCGCACCCACTGGATGCGCGGGTACCGTCTGGGCTGTCAAGATAGGGAAATCGCCGCCCAAACGCAAGGCGACCGCCCACGCAGCGGCGCCGCCCGGGCTTTGCAAAACCGCACAGGCTGCCTACAATCGCGGCAGCGCATCGGCGCCCCCGAGGGCACCCGCACACGAGCCTGGCATTGACCGCACTGACGGACGCCCGCGAACAAGAGCCGCTGCCGCTTTCGCTGAAGGATCGGGCCAAGGGCAAGCGGCGCTATTTCACCTACGGGTTCTTCAACTCGGTCTCCTACGCCGTGCTGGCGGAGGGCGTGGTGATTCTGGCCCTGCTGCGGCTGGGCGGGACGGCCGTGTGGGTGGGGGCGGTCTCCGCACTGATGTACGTGACGCTCCCGTTCATGCTGGTGGGCTATCGCCTGATCCCACGGCTGGGCGTCTCGCGCACGGCCGGCCTGTTCTGGTTCATTCGCAGCTGTTCCGCTGCCTTCATGATCGCGGCACCCTGGGCTTCGGTTCAGTTCGGCACGCCGGCCGGCCTGTGGTGCATGTTCCTGGGCGCGCTGGGCTTCATGCTGGGGCGCGCGGGGGGCCTGGCCTCGTTCACGGGCATCGTCACCGAGCTGACGACCCAGCGGGACCGGGGCGACCTGATCTCGGCCAACTTCAAGATCTACCAGGCCGGCGCGATCCTCGTGACGGGCGCCATGGCGATGTTCCTGGGGCAGCACGCGCCCATCCGGCACTACCAGTACTTCTTCACGATCGGGCTGGTCTCCGGGGTGCTGGCGTCCATCGCGCTCTGGAACATCCCCGAGGCCGGGCTGTTCCGCAACACGCCGCCGTTCTCCCTGCGCGATGAGCTGCGTTGGGCGCTGGGCACGCGCGGCCGGCGCTGGTTCGTGGCGATGATGCTGACCATTCCCGTGGCTCAGGGGCTCACGCGCACCTTCACGATTCTGGTGGCCAAGCAGGGCTACGGGCTCACCGATCAGGCCACGGTGCTGCTGGTGCTGGCGGGCATCCTGGGGGGCGTGGCGGCCTCCTACAGCTATGGGCTGTTCCTGGACCAGCTCGGCTCGCGTCCCCTGCTGGTGTTGACGGGCTTCGTGGACATGGTGGCGGTGGCGCTGTTGGTGCTGCTGCCGCGGACGTTCTCCCCGTGGCTGCTGGGGCTGATCTTCCTGCTGGGGGGCTACGTGAACACGGCCCTGCAGGCGGCCACGCAGCACTACTTCATCAGCATCACCACCCATACGCACCAGCTCCCGCAGGGCATCCTCACGCAGGGGGCGGGCGGCGTCGCCGCCGGGGCGGCGTTGTACGTGGGTGGCTGGGGGCTGGACCAGATCAAGGTGCTCACAGCGTCGGCCGCGGATCCGCTGCTGCACTTCCGCTGGTTCTTCGGCGCACTGCTGGTGCTGCTGGTGCTGCGCACGGTGATCTTCTTCAAGATTCCGCCGCTGCGCTCGCAGGGCATCCGCGATTCGCTCAACGCGCTGTTCTCGCCCTGGGACTGGCGCGCCATCCACGCCGTCAAGCGCGCCGTGAGCGGCCAGAGCGAGGACGAGGAGACGCGCGCGCTGGCCGCGCTGCAGCGCTCCACGGCGGGCATCTACCAGGAGGACCTGGCGCGCTACCTGCGGGCGCCCAGCATCTTCGTGCGCGGCCGGGCGATGGACATGCTCTTCCTGGCCAAGCCCACGCAGACCTTGATCGCGATCCTGTTGGAGGATCTGCGCAGCAACCTGTACACGACGGCGCACCAGGCGGCCTTCTGGCTGGGGCGCTGGAAGGTGGAGGCGGCCATCCCGCACCTGCGTTCCGCGCTGGTGAGTCCGGACTTTCGCCTCTCCGGCTCGGCCATCCACGCGCTGGTGGAGCTGGACGACCGAGAGTCGGCGCCGCTCATCGAGGCTGCCTTTGCCACGTCCATCAATCCCTACCTGCTGATCGAGGGGGCGCGGGCGCTGTCTCTCTGGGGCAACCTGCGGCACTACCGGCTGCTGCTCTCCAAGTACCACCTGGACATCCCCCCGCAGGCCAAGGACGAGCTTTCGCTTTCCGTGGCGCGCCTGCTGGGGCTCTACGACGATTTCTATCGCGACCTGGGCATGCTGCACCGGGAGCCGGCGCAGCTCTACCGGGAGTGGCAGGAGCGCTTCGCGGCCCGCGACGTGGAAGGGCTGATCGACGCCCTGCGGCGCGGCGAGCCCAGCCGCACGCTGCTGGAGCAGGCGCTGGAGCGTCAGCGCGAGACGCTGCTGGAGGGCTTCTACACGGCCACGCGGGACTTTCTGGCCAAGCGGCCGGAGCGTCTGTGGCCGGAGATGGCGTTCCTGATGACCTTCCTGCTGCTCACCACCCACGGTCTGCACCGCCTCAGCGGCACCCAGTAGCGGCGCGCAGGGCGGTCCCGAGGTCGGGCACCTTCAGGGTGCGGGCGCGCCGTAGTGCAGCACCAGCTCGGGCCGGCCACGGTAGGTCTGCAGGAAGCCCTCCACCCGCACGCGCGCGCCCACGGCCCAGGCATCCACGTGCAGGCGCTCCGCCATGCGTGGATAGGCCACCACGGCCAGTGGCTCGCCATGCGGTGCGCCGCGCAGGTGCAGCAGGCGCACGTTCTTGCGCAGGGCGCGCACGTCCGCCAGCACCCCGGCCATGCGCACGTACTTGCCCACCAGGGTCTGCGGCCGCAGGCTTGCGACCTCCCGCAGGCCCGGCACAAAGCGCGGGTTGGTGCGGCCGGCGGGCGTCTTGAGCTCACGCTGCAGGCGCTCCAGGTAGTGCTTTCGCGAGGGCGCATCGCGCCAGATGCCTCGCCGCGCGTCGAATGCCGTTCCCTCCGCCGCGGCATAGGCGGCGTAGTCCGCCGGGAAGCGGAAGCGCGTGTCGAAGTAGCTGTGCCCGGCACGGATCAGGGCCAGGTTCACGTTCTCCCCGCCGGCCATCACCAGGGCCAGTGTGCGGCCGTAGTTGCCGCTGGGGCGCTCCATGGGCACGTAGAGCACGATGGGGCGCCGCCGTAGCGCGGCCTCCAGGAACGCGCGCGCGGGCAGACCGTGGGCGCGGTCCTCACCCTTGTGCGATTCGTGCAGCTCCGGTGTGTCCACGAACAGCAGGCGCACGCGCTCGCGGGGCAGCGAGAGCCGGCCATCGCCGTTCAGGTCCGCGTCGAAGGTGTCGCCGTCCCACACAGTACGCACGCCCGCCTCCAGCACGACGGTGCGGAAGCCCGGGCGTGGCGCGGGCGCGGCCGGGGCGCGGGCCTCCAGGGCCAGCGCCAGGGTGCACGCGAGCGCGAGCGTGAGCAGGCCCCATTGCAGTGCCGGCCAAGCGGGGTGGGGACGCAATTTGCAGCCGCGGGTCGAAGGCGATGGGGGTGAAGTGGGCATGGCAGGCTGACTTGAACGGGTTGCGGCCGTGCATCCACTGGTATAGGCGCGGATGCGCGCGGCATGCCGGTTGAATGGCTGCTGTGTGGGCCTTGGCGGGGTGGGGCTTGCGTGCCGCCATCCCGAGTATAGACTGATCGTATCCTGGCAGACAGGCATTTCGGGGCACGCTGCCCTCTCAATCCCAAGCGGAAGACCCTCCATGTTCGACCCGGTGACGTTGGATCATTTGAGCTTGCGCAACCGCATCGTGCTATCGCCCTACTTCGAGTTCCAGGCGCAGCGCGACGGCACGGTATCGCACCTGATGGGCGAGTACTACACGGCCATGGCGCGCGAGGGGGTGGGTCTGGTCACGATCGAGTCGGCCTATGTGGCGCAGCAGGGCCGCGCGCACATGAACCAGTTGGGCATCAACACCGAGCGCCACCTGGAGAGTCTGGCCAAGCTGGTGCGCTCCATCAAGGCCGAGGGCGGCTCCGTGGCGATCCGGCTGGCCCATGCCGGGGCGCGTACCTCCGAGCAGATCGTGGGCGAGCAGCCCATCGGGCCGTCCATCATCAACTTCGGCAAGGACTTCGACACCTGCCGGGAGTTCGACGACGGGGACGTGGAAGAGATCGTGCTGTTCTTCGTGCACGCTGCCGAGCGCGCGGAGGAGGCCGGCGTCGACCTGATTGAAATCAACGGGGCCCAGCAGTACCTGCTGGACCAGTGCCTCTCCAGCCGGTACAACAACCGCTACGACGACTACGGTGGGGCCATCGAGCAGCGCATGCACCTGCCGGTGGAGATCATCAAGGCCATCAAGTCGCGCATTTCGTCCAACATCCCTGTCTCCTACATGTTCTCCATCCACGACAAGCTGGAGGACGGCTTCAACGAGGAGGAACTGCGCGGGATGATCAAGGCGCTCAGCTCAGCCAAGGTGGACTTCTACCACCCGGTCAGCATCCACGTGCTCAACAAGTTCTTCGAGACGGACGAGACGCTGATAGAATGGGTGGCCAAGTCTACCCGCAAGCCCATCATCGCCGAGGGCAACATCAAGTCCCCGCAGATTCTCAAGGAGGCCATCGGGCTGAACAAGGCGCAGCTCTATGCGCTGGACAAGGTGCTTTTCACGCGGCCCAACTGGTACGCGTTCCTGCAGAAGAAGATCATGCCCCCGCAGTAGTTGCGGGCCCCGCCGCCGGGGGTGCGGCACGATGGACGCCGCCCGGCCGGGCTGCCCGCGGGCGGGACCAGCGGCGCGATGCCGCGCCGGCCGCAAAAGCCCCTCCCGTGCGGCTTGGCGGGGTGCCTGGCTGGCTGGCGCCACTTTACATTCCGCGGCCCTTTCGTTATATCTCGGCCATCCGAATTTCCGGAACGGGGAATTGGCGGTAGCGAGGCATCCTGGTGTCACGCCGGATGCCGGGGTATCCCTGCCAGCCTCGGACACGGGCGCACGGATGCATCGCGCCCCGCAACCTGCGGGCACCGCTGTGCCGGCCTTCGCCCCGCCGGTCCCTTGCCGCACGCGCACCCTGCAGGAGGCTGCCCATGGCTGTCTATTCGATCGGCTTGATCGCACACTCGGGGGCGGGCAAGACGTCGCTCGCGGAAGCGCTGCTGTACCGCGCGGGCGCCGTGCGCAAGCTGGGGGCAGTGGATGCGGGCACGTCCACGCTGGACTTCGACCCGGTGGCCAAGGAGCGCCGATCGAGCGTTGGAATGTCCCTGGGGCATCTGAGCTTCGATGGCCACAGCGTGGACCTGATGGACACGCCGGGCTCCATGAACTTCATCGGGTCCACCATCGGCGTGATCCGCGTGGCGGATGGGGCCGTGATGATGGCCAGCGCCGAGCCGGGCATCCAGGGCGAGACGGAGTTCCTATGGGACTTCCTGGAGCAGCGCCGCACGCCGCGCCTGATGGTGATCGGGCACGCGGACCGCGAGCAGGCGGACTTCGACGGGCGTCTGGCCTCGCTCAACGAGACCTTCGAGAACCGCTTCGTCGCCGTGACCGTGCCCATCGGCCAGGGCGAGGCCTGCAAGGGCGTGGTGGACCTGCTGGAGATGCAGGGCTACGACTATTCCGACCCGGACAAGCCCAAGGCCATCGAAGTGCCTGCCGATTTGCGGCCCCACGCCGAGGAGTACCGCTACCGCTTGGTGGAATCGGCCGCAGAGGCCGATGACGCGCTGCTGGAAAAGTACCTCGAGACCGAATCGCTGGAGCCGGACGAGATCCGCGCCGGGCTGCGCGCCGGCACGCACAGCGGCAAGCTGGTGCCCGTCTTCGCGGCGGCACCCACGCGCAACATCGGCACGGATCGCATCCTGAGGGCCATCGTGGAACTGTTGCCGGATGCGCCGACGCGGCGCGCCCAACTGGCCGAATTCGAGAAGGTGCCGGATGGCTATGTGGCCGATTCGCTGGAGAACAAGGACTTTGCCGCGCTGGTGTTCGGCACCCGAGTGGACCAGTACGCGGGCAAGCTGAGCATCGTGAAGGTGCTCTCTGGAGAACTGGCGGGAGCACAGGAGGTGCACAACCCCTCCACCAACAATTCGGAGCGTCCGGCGCACCTGTTCAAACTGCTGGGCAAGGACCAGACCGAGGTCAAGACGCTGGCAATGGGGGAACTCGGGGCGCTGCCCAAGCTGAGCGAAACGCACACGGGCAATACGCTCTGCGCGCCGGGTCACAAAGTGGAGTTCGTGCCGGTGAACTTCCCGGAGCCCGTGCTCACCTATGCTATCAAGACGAGCGGCAAGGGCGATGCGGAGAAGCTCTCTACCGCGCTGCACCGCATGATGGAAGAGGACCCCACCCTCAAGTTCTCCCACAACCCGGAGACGGGGGACTTTCTGGTGGGCGGGATGGGGCAGATCCACCTGGAGATGGTGCAGGCCCGGCTCAAGCGCGAGTTCAGCATCTCCGTGGCCTTCGACAAGCCGCACGTGCCCTACCGCGAAACGATCCGCACGCCTTCCAAGGCCCAGGGGCGCTACAAGAAGCAGACAGGCGGCCGCGGGCAGTACGGCGACTGCTGGCTGGAGCTCAAGCCCAACGGACAGGAAGAGGAACTCGCGTTCGAGAGCGCCATTGTGGGCGGCGTCATTCCCCGTGGTTACATTCCGGCGGTGGAGAAGGGCGTGCAGGAGGCGATGCACAAGGGCATCGTGGCCGGCTTCCCCGTGATCGGCGTGACCGCCGTCGTGTACGACGGCAGCTATCACGAGGTGGACTCGTCGGAAATGGCCTTCAAGATTGCTGCTTCCATGGCCTTCAAGAAGGCCATGGAAGCAGCCAGGCCCGTGCTGCTGGAGCCGGTGGTAACGCTGGAGATCGTCGTGCCGGCCGACTACATGGGCGACGTGATGGGCGACATCAACTCAAGGCGCGGCAAGGTGCTTGGCATGGACAGCCGCGGACGCAATCAGGTGGTGCGGGCCGAGGTACCCATGAGCGAGGCCCTGACCTATGCCATCGATCTGCGCTCAATGACCTCCGGCCAGGGCTATTTCACGCAGCACTTCTCCCATTACGAGGAAGTGCCGGCGCACATTGCCGACAAGGTGGTCAAGGAGCGCCACGCCGAGCACGAAGAGGCCTGAGCACCTCTCCGTCCGGCCGTGACAGACGCCCTGCAGTGGCCTCAGGCCGGCCGCGGTGTGCCGCTGGAACCCGGCCCGCCCGTGCGCAAGCCGAAGGGCAGGTAGGCCGGGCAGAAGCCCGCCACAGCCGTTGCCACCAGCACTGCTGCCACGACGACGGTGATCACCGTCCACAGCGTGCTCAGGCTCCCCAGGATCGCGACAAACAGCAAAACGATGCCCACGACCGCGCGCAGGAGCCGGTCCAGGGTTCCCATGTTTTGCCAGGTTTTCATCGGAGTGCTCCTCAGGCTTTCCCCCCAGCGGAAGCGGGCGGCGCCCCATGCGCCGGTGCGGCTTCCCGCTGATTCGCACCGTGCAGGCCCCCAAGGGTGTGCACGGTGCCGTTTCGTTATGTTCCCAGTATAGCGCACCGGGGCCGGCGCGTGTGGTGACGAGGTCACGCGCCGCGCGGGCGGCTCCACTGTGCGCGGGGTGCGACTGCGCCGGCCGGCGGCGCGGACCAGGCGCTTGCCGTGGCCGCCGCCGTACCATCAGCCGGTGGCGGGGCCCCCGCGCCAGGGTTGTGCGGCCCGGGCGGGCAGCTCGTAGGTGATCTTGGTGACCAAATCCCGGCCCCAGGGCGCGCCCGCGCCCATGGTGAGCTCGGCTACGGTGGCTTCCGCGCGCAGGCCGCGCTCCAGGCCGGCGCCCACGGCGGCGCCCGTGGCGGAGTCAAGCCAGCCCAATTGGCCACCCTGCATGGCGAACACGCCCACGCGCTCCGGCTCGTCCCAGTGGGGCGGTTGGTGCTCCAGCCGCAGCGGCTCGCCCTGCACGCAGCGGCGGATCAGTTCCTGGCGGGATGTGCCGTCCGCGTTGCGCTCGGCGACGCCCTCCAGCCGGACGAACACGGTCTGGGTGGGATGGGCATCCGACTCGAACAGCGGCACACCGGGGTCGGCCCGGCGTGCCAAGCCGGTGGCAATGCGCGCCGCGCGCCAGAAGGCATAGACGCTCAGCGCGATTCCGCCGACCCACAGCAGCACGGGCACCAATGCGCCATTTAGGCCGTACACGCGCGTGTCTCTGGTTTGGGTCTCAGGCCAGCATGGCCGCGCGTGCCTGCTCGTGCTCGCGGCGGCGGGTGTCGATGGCCGCGAGCTTGCCACTCACCTCGGCGGCCTCGCGGGCACCCCAATCCATCACGTCACGCCGCTTGAGGTGCATCGCGGCCGTGGTCAAGAGCTTGAGGTACTGGGCTTGGTCCCGCAGCGTTGTGGCGCTCTCCGGCACCCGCTGCCACAGTCTATACAGGTCCTCCAGTCCCTTGAGCGCTTCGCGGTAGTGGCCCATATCGTTCCAGTTTTCGGCGGCCTGGGCCATCATCCGCAGGCGCTGGCGCCGCTCCAACTGTGGCGCGTTTGCGGCCTGCACGTACCAGCGGTTGGCTTCGGCCGTCAGGGCCTGCCGGATGCGCGTCACCTGCGATGCGGTGATCTCCTGCAGCCGCGGCAGCTCGTGACCCCGCGGCGCGAAGTCCCGGTTGTAGCGGCTGATGAACGAACGCAGCTTGCGGGCATCTTTGAGGCGGGACGAGGAAATGTCCGAGAGTCGCTGGAACAGGTCGCCGATGCGCGCAACGATCCAACCCCGCTGGCGGTTTGCCGCATCGCCGCGCCGCACGAGGATGCGCAGCATCGTGTGGAACTGCACCAGTGCGTCCAGGTAGCTGGTTTGGGCCACCAACGCCTCCGCCAGGCGCAGGCGCAGGGTGAGGTCCTGCGGCGCCATCTGCAGCCGGCGCATGAGCTGGTAGACGGTTTCCTCGTAGCGGGCATAGGTGCGGAAAGGCTCGCCGTAGGCATGGCCCAGGGCCACGAACACGCCGAATACCAGCGCCTCCGCGTCCGCCTTCACGCACAGGTCCGAGTGCTGCACGATCATGCGGGCGAAGTCCGTTGCCTTGAACAGCAGGAATTTCTGCCGCTCTGCGTCGGTCTCGCGGCGCGCCTGCTGCATCAGGTATGTGGCGAAATATTTGAGAACCTGGATCAGTTCGGCGGGATTGGACTTGCTTTCATAGTAGGCCACGCTGGCGTTCAGCGCAGACTCGTCCTTGAAGTCCAGCGGCGCGTCCTGGTTGGGGCCCACCAGATCGCCGATGGTCACGCGCGGGCCTGGGTCCAGGCGCATCATGTTCCACAGGAAGCTGCTGTACTTCTGCCGCTCCTGGCGCTGAAGATTGCGGGTCTCGTTGCGGTACTGAGCTTCGACGCGTAGAATCGGCATGTCCAGCGAGGCGCGTCTACCGGCCCCGCCCTTCCGCGAGGGGGCGCCGCGAGTGTCGTCTATCGCCATGGCAGTGCCGTTGGTCGAGCGGGCCGGCCGGGGTGGAATTCGCTTTCAAACGAGAGTCGGACCCGGTATTACCTATGGCCACGGGAAACTATGGTGCGGCCGCGAACTTGTCGCTTTGCAAGTGTAGTCGAAGTGATCTAGTTTAACAATTCGCCCAAGCCGCCAGGGCCTGTCCTGGGGACGACTCCCCGCACCCTTGCACGTGGTTGTCCGCGATGAGTTCGAAAGAGGACAACGCTCGCCGATTCGATCGCAATCCGGCGATCCTTGCCGTGCGCACCAAGTCCGCGCTGGTGGACTACGTGGAGGCGCTGTTCCGGCAGGAGGGCTCGGCGGACGCGCTGGGGGTGGACGTCGAGCGGCTGCGGGGCTTCATCCGCAAGGTAAGCCGGCACTACCGGGAGAACCCGTACCACAATTTCCACCACGCGGCCGACACGGTGAACACCGTGGGCTGGATGATCTCCCGCCCGGTGCTCAAGGCGAACCTGCCGCTGCACTACCGCTTTTTGCTGATGCTCACCGCGCTGATCCACGACGTGGAGCACCCGGGCCACAACAATCAGTGGGAGGTGCAGACGCAATCAATGTTGGCACAGGAATATGAGAACGTCGCGGTGCTGGAGAAGCACTCCTACGCGGTGACGCTGCGGATTATGGCCGACCCGGCTTACGACCTGTTCCTGCCCTTCGGCCAGGATACGGCGGAGCGCTGGCTGCGGGTCATGGAGGAGATCGTACTGGCCACGGACTTCGCGGTGCACCGGCAGTTCCTGGACGATTTCAGGATCTTCATGGCCGAGCACCTGCCGGACTTCGGCAACGAGGCGTTCCTGTCCTGGGTGGCCCGCGCGGTGATGAAGGCGGCGGACATCGCCAACACCTCCAAGCCCTTCCCCCAGGCCAGATTGTGGGGGGAGCGGGTGATGATGGAGTTCTGGGCGCAGGGTGTGATGGAGAAGCAGCACAACCTGCCGGTGGGCCCGCTGAACGACCCGGAGACCGTGCAACTCAACGCCGCCCAGGCCGGCTTCATCCGCTTCGCCGCCATGGAGCTGTTCGAGCTGCTGAGCGCGATCGATCCGGGGCTGCAGGAGATGGTGGACAACCTCCGCAGCAACATGCAGGTCTACGAGGAGAAAGCCCGCCGGGGCGACGGGCTATTCGAATAGAGACATCTGCTCGGCGGGGGGCTCCACCTGCGCCTCGGGCAGGTGCCAGCTCACGGACACGCTCTTGATGCCCGAGCGGCTGTCGTAGTGCAACTCGCCATGTTCCAGGGCGTACTCGTAGAGCCGGCGCGTCACCTCGACGTCCTGCTTGCAGTACTCGATGATCAGGTCGATCCGCCCTTCCTTGTACCAAGCCAGCGCCTGTAGCCCGTCGGCGGACTTGCCCACCTCCAGCGTGGGTCGCGCCAGGGAATCCAGCCGCAGCCGGTGCCCGAGGATCTTCTTCAGTTCCAGCAGGATGTCGAAGTGGTTCAGGCCGCGCAGATCCAGGTAGAGCTGATGGCGCTGCTCTGACGTGGGCAGATGGCCCGCCAGCACGCGCAGGTCGAACTCCACATGGTTGAAGCCCACGATCAGGTCCGCCTTACGCAGGTGCTCGATGAGCGCCGGCACCTGGTGCTCCAGGTAGACGTGGAACTCCTGGTCCGCCGTGTCATAAAGCACGCCCACGGACATGCCCATGTCCATAATGTTGGACCAGCCGCCCACCTGCTCGGCGGAGTATTTGGTTTCCAGATCGAAGAAGAGTATACGTGACATCCCTGTACGCGTCCCCTCGCATGAGAGCGGGGCCGGGGCGAGACGGGCATCCTACCCGACGCTGGCTGGTGACGGCACGGGCGATTCGTGCGCGTTCCACGCCGGCAGCCGCGGACGCGGCTCCCTGATCCGGCTGGCGCCACTATACTGAACATGGTGGACTATTACAACCTGCTCGGCATCGCTCCCGATGCGGCTCCGGACGAGGTGCGACGGGCTTTTCGTGCCCGCGCCAAGGCCGTGCACCCGGATGCCCATCCGCACGGCTCGCCGGTCGAGCAGGAGGCGCAGCGGCGCCGGTTCATTGCCCTGGCACAGGCCTACGAAACCCTGAGCGATCCGGATCGCCGGGAGGCATACGACCGTACGTGGCGCGCCGGGCTCAGGCCAGCCGGTGCGGCACCGGGTGCCCGTGCGGGTGCCGGGCCCGGCTGGCGGCAGACCCACGCCAGCTTCGGCCGTGCACGGCGCAATCCGCCTCGCGGTGCCGGCGCGCAGGCGGCGCCCGGCGAGAGCCTGAACGAACTGCTGCGGGACATGGAGGGGCTGCTGGGGCGGTTCGGGCTCGATCTGCGCACGCCTTTGGAGGCACTGCTGGACGCCCTGATGGACTGGGCGCGAGCGATCTACCGCGAGGTGCTGGTCGAGGGCGCCGGAACGGGCGGCGCCACCAAAGCCCCGCCCCGAGGCGCGCGTGCCGGGGCGAAGGGCGCTGCCGCCCGCGACACGACCGCTGGGCATGGCGGTGAGCGACGCGACTCGCATGCAGACAGGCGTGCCGCGAGGGCTGCGGAGGCGGACGGCGTGGAGGAGGAACTGAGCCGGCTCAAGGAGCGTATGGGCAAGAAGCCCTGAGCGGAGTCGGGAACGGCCGGGTCAAATGGTCGTGACCACGAAAGGAGCCGCCCGCCCGCCCGGGTAAGCCCGAGGGGCGGCCGGATCACGCCGCCGGAGGGGAAGGGGACGGCGGCTTTGGACAGCGGAATTCGGCGAGAGGCCGCCACGCTCGGGCTTGGGGGAAGGGAGGGGATCGAGCGTGGCGGCCCTCGTCTTTCTCGTCGGTCAGGCCCGCCAGAACGGCTTGGACGCCTCGTCCAGCAGTTCGTTGCGGCTGCCTCCCATATCCATCCAGGGGGGCGTCTGACCCAGGGAAGCGTAGAACTGCAGGGCAGTGCGCAGGTCGTGCCGGCCGCGGGCACGCTTCACCCACTGCCGCACGGTGCCGCGCAGCGCCGTCGCGCTACGCACCAGCAGACTGCCTAGCATCTCGCCGCGCAGCTCCCACGCCCGCTCACGGGCGCGCAGCACCGCCGCCGGGTCGAACGCCGCACCGGCCGTCTGGCCTGTCACGGCGCGCGGCGCCACCGACGCCTGGTGCTGCAGCGTAAGGCCCTTGCGCAGGGCCCGCACAATGCGGGGCAGTAGGGGCCGGCCCGCCGGGTCCACCAGCGGGCGTCGGCGACCCGCCGGGGGCGGGCAGCACCCAGCCAACGCCGGGTTATCTTCCGGGTGGGTCGTGCCCAACCGTGCCGAAATCACCTCGCTCACCATGTCTCTTGCCTCGTTTCGATGTGTCAGGTTTTCTGCTACACTCAAGTGTAGTTTCCACCTGGAATGCCGTTGCTACAAGCGATATAAATTCAACGGATGCAGCAGTAATTCTAATTCATCTAAAACATGACCGATTTGCCGTCCCTGAACGCGCTGCGAGCCTTCGAGGCCGCCGCGCGCCACCTGAGCTTCAAGGCCGCCGGGCGTGAGTTGCATGTGACCCCGGGCGCCGTGAGCCAGCAGGTCAAGGCGTTGGAGGAGGAACTGGGCGTGTCGCTGTTCCGGCGGCTGACCCGGGCCATCGTGCTGACCCCGCAGGGCCAGGTGCTGCGGCCCAAGGTGGTGCAGGCGTTCCAGTTGCTGTCCGCGGCGGTGGAGGGTCTGCGCCCCGCCCATCAGCCGGGCGTGCTCACGGTAAGCACGTTTCCCTCGTTCGCGGCCAAGTGGCTGGTACCGCGGCTGGGCCGCTTTGCCGCGCAGCAGCCGGACGTGGATGTGCGCATCAGCTCCACGCCGGGGCTGGTGGACTTCGGGCGCGAGGCGGTGGACGTGGCCGTGCGCCAGGGGCAGGGCAACTGGCCGGGCCTGGAGAGCGTGCTGCTGTTCAACGCGGAGCTGTTCCCGGTGGCGAGTCCCAAGCTGCTCAAAGAGGGGTTGCACCCCCTCCGCGAGCCGGCGGACCTTCGCTATCACACACTGCTGCACAGCATGCGCGAGTCGGAATGGCGCCTGTGGCTGCAGGCCCACGGGGTGCGGGGCGTGGACGCGACTCGCGGCCCCCGCTTCAGCGACGACGCGTTGGCGCTGGAAGCGGCCATCGAGGGCCAGGGCGTGGCCATCTCGCGGGATATCCTGGTGGCCGGCGACCTGGCGGCGGGCGTGCTGGTGCGGCCCTTCCCGCAGGCCATGCCCGACCTCTTCGGCTGCTACCTGGTGGTGCCCGCCGAGCGCGTGAACGAGCCCCACATCGCCGCCTTCCGCGACTGGATCGTGGACGAGGCACGCCGCAACCCGCTGCCCCGCCGCTAGTGTGATGTCCCAGAGATAGCCGTAAGAATCCGAGGGAACAGGTTCCCCCGAACCCCCTGTTTGGGCGGCAGCGGCAGGCAAGCCGGCCACTGCCAGCGATGCCGGCGAGACTGGAACTAACTTGCGGAACAGGGCACGACGTATTCGCCCGCTCGTCAGCCCCGTTCGTCCGCGGTGTGTTACGGTGAAACGATGAGCAGCTTCGTCTACATGAAAGTGCTGGAATCCACGCCGTCCCGCTACGATCGTGGCATCCGGCTGCTGTCGCGCGGGCGCATCGAAGCTCTCTACACTGAACTCGCCACACGCGCCGCCGCGCCAGGCCGGCGCATCCTGGACGTCGGCTGCGGCACGGGCGGCGTGGCGCTGGCTTGCGCGGCACGTGGTGCGGACGTGATCGGCATCGACGGCAACGCCGGCATGCTGGAAGTGGCCCGTGCCAAGGCCACAGCGGCGCAGCTACAGGAGCGCATCCAATGGTTGCAGCTCGACGCGGCAGAGATCGAGGACCGCGTGCCGGCGGGATCGGTGGATGCCGTGACGGCCTGCCTGATGGTCGGTGAGCTGGCGCCGCAGGAGCAGGCATACCTGTTGAAGACCGCTGCCGCCTGCCTGCGGCCCGGTGGCGTGCTGCTGGTGGCGGACGAGGTGGTGCCGCCGGGTGGCTTGGCGCGGCTGGCCTACCGACTATGGCGGGGGCCGTTGGTTGTGGTCACGTGGCTGCTTACCCAGACCACCACGCGCCCGCTGCGCGACTGGGGCAGGTTGCTGCGCGAGGCCGGCTTCGAGCACTGCACGGAGGAACGCCTGTGGGGTGGCAGCCTGCTGCTTCTCCAGGCCACCAAGCCGGAGGGATCGCCATGAGCCTGCGCGAGTTGGGCAGCATCGCGTTCGACCTGGTGTTCCGCTACCTGCCGCACCGGGCGTCGACGGGACTGCTGGCGATCGGCGATCCCGACCGGCAGTCGCCCGTGCTGCTCACCGGCAACTACACCGTCACGGTGCGGCGCCTGCGACGGGTGCTCCGAGGCCAGCGCGTGTGGCTGCTTTGCGCGAACAGCAAGGGCATCAACGTGTGGTGCGCCGCGGGCGGCGGTCATCTCACGCACCATGATGTCATCGCGGCCATCCGCACGTCGGGCATCGGCGAGCGGGTGGAGCAGCGCCACCTTGTCCTGCCGCAGCTTTCCGCCACAGGGGTGGAGCGGCGCCGCATCACGGAGGCCACCGGTTGGAGCACGGCGTGGGGCCCGGCGCGGCTGGAAGACCTGCCCGCCTTTCTCCAGCGGGGCGGTCCGGTGCACAAGGCCGAGCGCACCATGCGCTTTCCGCTGTGGGAGCGCCTGGAAATGGCCGCCATGTGGAGCGTGCCCATGGCGGTGCTGGGTGGGCCGCTCTTCGCGTGGCTGGGTGGATGGCGCCTCGGGCTGGCCTTGGCGGCGATGGCGTTGGCCACCGTGTTCACCCTGTTCGCGGCCCTGCCCGCGCTGCGCGTGACCGGCGCTGCCCGCTGGATCACCTTCGGCGCGTTCGCGGTGCTGGGCGCGGCTCTGGGCGGGGCGTTGCTGGCGGCCCTGGGCGATGCCACGCCGCCTGCGCTTACGCTGGACGGAGTGGCGGCCCTGGGCGTGATGGGCATCCTCGCCATCGACCTGGCAGGCACGACCCCCTGGTACGGGAGCTACATCAACACCTTCCACGCCCCGCGTATCGATCTGGTGGCCGACCGTTGCACCGGCCAGGCGGTATGCGTCCAGGTGTGTCCGCGCAACGTGTTGGCGATGCAGGGCGCGCTGCACAAGGTGGAGGTGGCGCGTCCGGACGACTGCATCCAGTGTGGCGCTTGCATCGTGCAGTGCCCGGAGGATGCGCTGCGCTTCCGCTACGACGACGGCCGCATCGTGGAGCCGGCCACTGTGCGCACCACGCGCATGAACATGCTGGGCCGCCGCACGGTCCACATCGCTTCCGATGCCGGAATGCCGTCGTAAAGGCGTTGCCCACCGCCAAGCTGTGTCTGGAAAGGCGCGGCGGCCCAGCCATTTTTTTCCCTTCTAGCCGGCGTCGGGCGGGAACGTCAGCAGTTCGCTACGGCCATCGGCATCGAGGCGCAGCACCTGCTTGCGCGAAAACCAGTCCGGCACGATGCGCAGGCTGGCGCTCTGCCCGGGTAGCCGGATCGTCTCGTCCCGGTGGAAGTGGCCCATGAAGAAGCCGTCCAGGCCGGGCAGCACCGCCGCGGCGAAGGCCTGCAGCTCCTCGGCGGGGTAGCTGATCTTGATCTCCTGGTTCGTGCTGGCCATCGTGCGCTCCAGGCGTTGCGCGATGCGCCGCGCCAGCGGCCCCGGGATGGCGCGGAAGAGGGCCGCGAAGCCCCGGCTGCGCGCCAGCCGCCGCCACTTCAGGTATTGCGCGTCGTGGCGGTTCACCAGATCGCCATGGGTGAGCCCGTAGCGGCGCCCGTCCCAGCGCAGCACGGCGGCATCCGGCACGATGACATCGAAGGGCAGCCCCATGCGTTGGGCGGCGGCGGCATCCGGCGGCACGAAGAACTCCCGGTTGCCCACCACGAACCACACGGCCACGCCCCGGGCGCGCAGGGCCCGCAGCCCCTCCAGCAGTGTGCGCGTCTGGCGGTCCCAGAACTTGGGCAGGGCTAGCCACACCTTCCACAGGTCGCCCATCAGCACGATCAGGCGCGCGTCCGGGAGCTGCTCCAGCATGGCCAGGAAGCCCTCCGGTGGGGCACGGTGATCGCCCAGGTGCGAATCGGCCACCAGGTATACGTGCCCCGGGCCGGGCGGCACCTGCAGCACGGGCGCCTGGGCCATCAGGCGTTGCCAGTCCGGTTGCCAGCTCGCCATGGGGTCGGCAGCCTCGCGTGCGATCGGGTGTGAACGGTTCGCGCCCGGCGGGCCTCTGGCCGCGCCAAACGGAGCCGGGGCGCATTTGTACTGGCCCGCGGGACGGTGGTACACTGCCCATGATAGCCGATCGGGGCCGGAGTGCCACCGCCCCGCCGCGCCCAACGCCATCCCCCACCGCACCATGTCGAACCGACAGATCTACGAGGAGCTGGAGGCGCAACTGCGGGCCGGCAAGCCCGTGGTGCAGGCCACCGTCATCCAGACCCGCGGCTCCACGCCCCGCAAGGAGGGCTCCACCATGCTGGTGCGCGCCGATGGCTCGCTGGTGGGCACCATCGGCGGCGGCTGCGGAGAGGCCGGCGTGATCCAGAAGGCCAAGCTCTCCCTGCTGGACGGCCAGGTGCGCGAGGAGCTGGCCGACCTCACCGAGGACATCTCCACCGAGACCGAAGCCGTCTGCGGCGGCACGCTGCGGGTCTTCATCGAGCCCTGGGAGCCCACCCCGCAGCGCATCGAGCTGGCGCACCTGCTGGAGGAACTCTCCAGCGGCAACAAGCCGGTGGTGCTGCACCAGGTGGTCAAGCAGCGCGGGGAGGACGTCCCGCCCGGCCAGCGGCTGATCCTGGACGCCGACGGCAAGCCGTTGTACTCCGACCTGCCCGAGGGTGTGCCGCTGCCGGCCGCGCCCACGGGACGCCCGCACCAGATGAAGACGGTGGACGGGCTGCAGATCTACACCGAGCGCTGGGACCCCGTGCCCACGCTGGTCATCATCGGTGCGGGACACATCGCCGAGCCGCTGGAGGCGCTGGGCCGCATGGCCGGCTTCCGCACGGTGGTGGTGGACGACCGCACGCTGTTCGCCAACCGCCAGCGCTTCCCGGATGCCGACCAGGTGGTGTGCGGCCCGATCCTCGACGTGTGTCGGCAGATCGACGTTTCGCCGCACCACTACTTCGTGCTGGTCACGCGCGGGCACACGCTGGACATGGACGCCCTGCGCGTGATGATCGGCCGCGATCCCGTGGCTTACCTCGGCATGATCGGCAGCAAGCGCCGCGTGGGCGCCGTGTTCGAGCTGCTGGAGAAGGAGGGCTTCGGCCGCGAGCTGTTCCAGCACGTCTACGCGCCCATCGGCCTCAACATTGGGGCCGAGACCCCCGCGGAGATTGCCGTCAGCGTGATGGCCGAGATCATCTCCGTGCGCCGCCAGGTGACGGACGACACCGGCTCCCTGGTGCGCATCACCGGGCTGCACCCCTCCCTGCGCCGCGCCAAGCTGCAACCGGCCGGTTAGGCTGTGTCCGGCGGCACCAGCTAGTGTGTCCTGGCCAGCCCCGCCTGTAATTGCGAGCGCAGCGAGGAATCTGCTGTGCCCCGACACAAAACAGATTCCTCGGCCCGCGCCGCGGGCCGAGGAATGACAGATGGCGGCGGATCGACCGCGCTCGGACAATTCCAGACGGAGCCTAAAGCGAGCCGCGGCGGGCGAGCTGGCGGGTGGCGCGGCGCAGCTCACGGTCCAGGCTCTGGCGCTTGGCGCGGGCTTCCTGGCGGATCAGGCGCTGGCGTTGCCGGGCCTGGGCGATGACGTCGGCGGTGCGGCGCAGCTCGTGGGCCTCCTGCTCGTCGATGCGGCGCAGGTCGGTGCGCAGCTTGCGGTAGTAGCGCCGCCACTGCTGGGTGGTCTTGGGCCCCTGGGCGCGGCCGGGCTGACGCAGCGCGCGCACCTTGATGAACTCCCGAGGCACGCTGCCGCGCCGGAAGCGCTGCTCCAGCACCTTGGTGGAGAGCCCGTGCTCCAGAATCTCGCGGGCCAGGGCCAGCTGGCGGCCCTTGGCGGCGCGGCCGATATAGCGCAGATGGCGGGCGGAGAGGGGCCGCCCGTTGCCATGGCGGGCCAGGTACTCGCGCACTTCCGGGGTGATGTCCGTGACGGCCAGCAGGCCCGCCACGAAGTCGCGGTTGCGGCCGATGGCCGTGCCCACCTGGGCCTGGGTCCAGCCGCAGCGCTCCTGCAGTCGCTGCAGAATGCCGGCCAACTCCAGCGGCTCATAGCTGCCGCCCTGCAGGCGCTCGATGGCGGACAGCTCGTCGGCGAAGCCGCCGTCCAGCACCACGGCGTCCATCTCCTCCCAGCGCAGGTGGCGCGCGGCCGCCAGCCGCTCGCTCCCCACCACCAGCCGATAGGCGGGGCCCTGCCGCTCCCCGTTCGACGCGTCCGGCCCGGCCGCCACCAGCACGGGCTCGCGCTGGCCCTGGCGGCCCAGCGCGCGCGCGACGCGCTCCACGGCCTCGGGCGGGGGCGGCTCGCCCGGTGGCGCGGCGATCTCGGCCACGGGCAGGCGCGTCAGGTATCGGAATGGCTGGCGTCGGCGGCCCATCGGGTGCCTCGGCGGCGGTTCACGGGACGGTGGCTCAGCCGTGGAGGTTGGGCGTGATCACGATCAGGACGGAGAGACGTTGGTCGCTGGTGTTGGTCACGCCGTGCTCCACATCCTCTGGTACATAGAGCAGCTCACCGGCGGTAAGCGTTCGCTTTTCGTTGCCGACGGTAAATTCGCCGCTGCCCTCCACCACCACGTAGAGCTTGTCCGCGCCCTTGTGGGCGTGGGCCTTTTGGGCCTGGCCGGGCTCGAAGCAATTGAGCCCGCAGATGAGGTGCTTGCTGGAGGCCACGTCCACCTTGGCCATCTTGTCCGGCTGGTACTTCGCCATCTGCGCCAGCTTGAATACGTCCATGCCATGCCTCCGTCCGGGTGCAGGGTTGGGTGCGGCTGCGGTCGCCAGCCGATCAATGGGCTTCGAGCCAGTTCTTGCCGACGCCCAGCTCCACCTTGAGCGGCACGCTCAGCTCCATCGCGTGCTCCATCTCGTGGGTGACGAGCTGCTTGAGGGGCTCCAGCTCGTCCTTGCGCGCGTCGAAGACCAGCTCGTCGTGGATGGTGAGCACCATCTGCGAGCGCAGCTTTTCCGCGCGCAGGCGGCGATCGATGGCGATCATGGCCAGCTTGATGATCTCGGCGGCGGTGCCCTGGATGGGCGTGTTGACCGCGGCGCCCTCCGCCATGCGGGCGAGCTGGCCGTTGGCGCTGTTGATCTCCGGCAGGTAGCGGCGCCGCCCGCCCTTGGTGAGGGCATAGCCCTCCTTGCGGGCGCGCTCCATCAGATCATCCTGCAGAGCGCGGATGGTGGCGTATTTTTCGAAGAAGCGCTGGATGAACTCGCGGGCCTCCTCGCGGGTGCGGCTGGTCACCTGCGCCAGCCGGTCGGCCCCCATGCGGTAGATCAGGCCGAAGTTCACCTCCTTGGCCACCGAGCGCATCTCGCGGTTCACCGAGTCCGGCGCCACGTTAAAGATGGCCGCCGCCGTGAGCGCATGGATGTCCTCCTCCGTGCGGAAGGCCTCCAGAAAGGTCGGATCGCCGGAGAAGTCCGCCACCACCCGCAGCTCGATCTGGCTGTAGTCCGCGCTGAGCAGCACGTGCTCGTCGTCCGAGGGGATGAACAGGGCGCGCACCTTGCGCCCCTCCTCGCTGCGCACGGGGATGTTCTGCAGGTTCGGATTGTCCGAGGCCAGCCGACCCGTGGCGGCCACGGTTTGCCGAAAGCTGGTGTGGATCTTCCCCGTGCTGGGGTGCACGAAGTTGTGGAGTTGATCCAGGTAGGTGGACTTCAGCTTGGTCAGCTCGCGATAGTCCAGCAGCTTGCGCGGGAAGGCGTGGGCGGACAGCTTTTCCAGCGTCTCCTCGTCCGTGGAGAGGCCCATGCCGGTTTTGATCTTGCGCGGGCGCACGCCCAACTCCTCGTGGATCTTCAGCTTCTCGTAGAGGATGCGCTGCAGGTCCACGATGGAATTGAGGTTGATCTCCCGCTCGCCCGCCAGGTCGTACAGTTCTTCGCGCAGGGTCTCCAGGCGCCCCTCCATCTCCACGGAGAGCCGCTGGGCGCCCTGGCTGTCGAAGCGCACGCCGGCCTCCTCCATGCGCGCCAGCACGGGCACCAGCGGCATTTCGATCTGCTCGAAGGCGCGGAGTTGATCGGTCTCGCGCAGGCGTGGCAGGAACAGCTCGTAGAGCCGGAAGCAGATGTCCGCATCCTCGCAGGCGTAGTGGCTCACGCGCTCGATGGGCACCTGAGCCATCGTGATCTGCTCTTTGCCGCTGCCGATGAGCGCCTCAGTGGGAATCTTGGTGAAGTTCAGCTTGCGCAGCGCCACGCTGTCCAGGTCGTGCCGGCGCTCGGCGGGCTCGGTGAGGTGCGAGGAGATCATCGTGTCGTGGCCCATGCCGCGCACGTCGATGCCCTCCTTGTGCAGCACATGCACGTCGAACTTCATGTTGTGCCCGCCCTTGGGCGGCTGCTCGGCTTCCAGCAGCGGCCGCAGCACGCCCAGCACCTCGGCCTTGCGGGGCGCGAGGAAGGGGTGGTTGAGCGGGATGTAGTAGGCCTCCTCCGCCTGGGTGCAGAAGGACAGCCCCACGATGTCGTCCGACAGGTAGTCCAGCCCCGTCGTTTCCGTGTCGAACACCACCAGCTCCGCCTCGCGCCACTGCGCCACCTTCTCTTCGATGGCCGCAGGCGACTTGAGCGTGTAGTAACGCGCGGCGCCAGCCCCGTTCGCGCCCGCAGCGGCCTCCTCGCCCGTCTCGCCCCCGCCGCCGTTGATCGCGGCGGCTGGCGGCAGGCCGCCCTGCTTGATGAGCCGGTCGCGCAGCGTCTGGAACTCCAACTCGGTGAGCAGGGCCAGCAGCTTGGGATTGCGCGTATGCTCCGCGGGCTTGAGCGTGAGATCGCCAAAGTCCACCTGCACCGGCACGTCCGTGTGAATCGTCACCAGCTCGCGGGAGAGGAAGGCGCTGTCGCGGTAGGTCTCCAGGTTTTCGCGCAGCTTGCCCTTCAGGTCGCCCAGGTGGTCGTAGAGCGCCTCCAGTGTGCCGTACTGCTGGACCAGCTTGGTGGCCGTCTTGGGCCCCACGCCGGGCACGCCGGGCACGTTGTCCGAGCTGTCGCCCATCAGCGCCAGCACCTCGATCACCTGCTCCGGCGTGCAGCCGAACTTGTCCTGCACGCCCTTGGCCTTGGTGAGCGTCACCTCCTCGCCCTTGGCGGCATACATGCAGGTGCTGTCCGTGATGAGCTGCATGTAGTCCTTGTCGCCGGTCACCATGTAGCTTTCCAGCCCCGCCTGCTCCGCCCGCTTCACCAGCGTGCCGATGATGTCGTCCGCCTCGAAGCCCGGCTTGAGCAGGTAGGGCACGTCCAGCGCCTCCACCAGCCGCGGAATGTAGGGAAGCTGCCCGACCAGCTCGTCCGGCATCTTCTCCCGCGTGGCCTTGTAGGCCGGGTACTTCTTGTGACGAAAGGTGGGCTCCGGGCTGTCCGAGACCACTGCCAGGTAGTCCGGCTTCTCCCGCTCCAGGATGGCGATCAGCGCCTGGGTGAGCCCGTAGAGCCCGCTCACGTTGATGCCCTTGGAGTTGATCAGCGGGTTGCGGATCATCGCGAAGTACGAGCGGTACAGCGTCGCCATCGTATCCACGGCGAAGAAACGCGGCATGGCTCGCTCCCTGGGCGATTCGGGGGTCGGGACAGCGGGGGCGGGGCCGACACTGCCGGGCCGCCGCCGGAAAACCCCAGGCTACCTCATCGGGCGGGCGCATTCCAGGCAGAGGGGGCACGACCGTAGGGGCATGTGCACCGTGCGACAGGGCTTTGCTGTGAGCTGTTAGTGAGGCCGCGCCCTGAAATGTCAGTCCGCCATTCCATGCTGGGTATCTCCGGCGATCCCAAACCCGCTCGGCGGTGCCGCTGCTGGCCCGTGGCTACGCAGCGAGCGGATCGCCATTGCCTGAACCCATCTTGGAAAGGGGGAAGCCATGCGCATTGCCTGGTTGGTGCCACTGCTGGCGGCGGTGCTGCTGCTCGCAGGGTGCGGCGGGGGTGGTGGCAGCACGCCGCGCACCGGCGGTGCCTACGTCACCATCAGTTGGACGGCCGACGTGCAGGCGGCGGATTTCACCCAGATCGGGGTGCCCAGCCCATTCGCGGCCAACACCGCCTATCCCCTGCAGATCGGCTCGGGGCGGGTCTTCTGGGCGTCGGACTGGCTGGGGTCGTGCTGCACCAGCTACTTCCTGGACGTGGTGGTGGAGGGTGGCACGCCCGGCGACGATCGTGTGTACACGGCCGTCATAAGCCAGGACACGCTCTACTCCACGAGCGCCCTGGTGCCCTTCGCCGCGGCCTCCAGCACCGGGGTGACGGACGCACCGGTGGGTGCTCGCCTCTCGGGCGCGTCGGCCGCGGACGAGGCCGCGGCACAGCCCGGGCGTCTGCTGGTGTGGTAGGGGTGGCGTGGGACGCCCTCGGCGCGTCAGCGCTTGGGGGCGTCCTCGATCTTGGGCTTGGTAGCCCGGGCGGGATCGGTCACCTTGGGCTCGATGCGCTGCAATTCCCAGTGTGGGGGCGGCCCGGCCAGGTGCAGATACACGTCCACATGCCCCTTGCCCGCCTTGCCCTTGGCCTCCAGCCGCACGATCATGCGATCGCCGTCCCGACTGCGATGCAGGCCCGGCGCGGTCATCTCCGGCAGCCCACCGAAGGTGGTACTCACCTCTACATCCTGATGTGCAGCGTGGAGCGCGAAGGGATAGGCTGCCGTGCGGCGCACATTCCAGTACTCCAGCAGCAATATAGCGAGGGTGGTGGCCAGGAACACGATGGACATGCCCAGCAGCCGACGCGCCACCGGCGCCGGACGGCCCTGGGCCACCACCACCGTGCCCGCCAGGTGGTCGCCCAGGCGGCGGTAGTATGGGTCCACGAACACCCACACGGCTTCCACCGGCAGCAGCACCAGCGCCAGGTTGCGCAACAGCAGCGCGGAGAGCGGCGGCACCGCGGCAGGGTCGTCGGCCTTCGCGACCACGATGCCCATGAACCACTTGCCCGGGCTCTGACCCGCCACCGCATCGCGCAGCAGCAGCAGCGAGGCACTGGCCAGCAGCCAGTACGGGTGCAGCGCGCCCAGGGGCGGCGGGCGGAGATCCCAGTGGCTGCCGAGCAGCAGCTTGTGGCCCATGTTGAGCAGGCCCACCGCCAGCAGGTAGTCCACGATCAGCGCAAACATGCGCAGGTGGTGCGGCGCCAACGCCGTGGGTGCGACGCTGCGCGGTGGGGCGGGCGGAGGCATTTCACGCGGGGGTTTGTCACGCCGCGGCGTGTCGCGGTCTGGCTTCTTGCGGTTCATACGGATGCGCGGGCGGGCGGCGTGGACGGGACGGCGAGCCGCCGCACAGCTTGGCGGCGGGAAACCGGGCGCGGGGCGGTCAGGCGTTGCGGCCGGCGAAGGTGAACAGCAGTTCCAGCCCGTGCATGTCCAGCCGGTCCGGCTCGATGAGGATGCTCTGGGCGGCGCAATCGGGGTCGCAGTCGGGCTGCCAGGGATAGCGGTGGCGGGCGTCGGGCCAGATCACCCGCAGGCGTCCGTCCGTGAGCGGCGGCCCCTCGGGGTCGATCGGGTTTTCCACCACGAACAAATCGTAGCCCTTGAGCAGGTCGGAGAAGAAGTCCCCCGCGTGCAGTCGCTCGCCGGCCTTGATGCGCTCCACCAGTCGAGCCAGCACCAGCTCGCCCAGATCCGGCGTGAGCCCCACGATCTCCAGCTCGGGATGGTGGCACAGGCTCGTCAGCCCGATGGTGAACTGGTAGGGATGGCCCGCGTACTCGGTGCAGATGAAGGCCCAGCCGTGTTCCTTCAGCTCGCGGCTGACCTGCACGAGCAGGGTGCCGATGGTATTGACTTGGATGGGCTGCACGGCCACGGGGTCCTTGCCGCCGGGTGAGTGGGTACACTGCCCCCTCCCCTGCACCATGAAAGACCCGTGCCAACCGCACCTCCCGCTATTCGCCCTTGAGATCCTGCAGCATCGTGTCCACAGCCTCGGACGGATGCTGGGCCCGGTAGCGCTCCACATAGGGCTGCAGCGCCGTCAGGTCGTCGCGCTGGCCCAGCACCTTGATGATCCCCGTGAGCGCGAACAGGTTGTCCCCGCCGACGTCCAGCAACTGGCGGAAGGCTGCCTCCGCGGCATCCAGGTCTCCCATCAGGTACAGCGCATAGGCGCGGCACTCGTTCAGGTCCACGTAGCGCTCGGCCGCGGGGTTTTCGCCCAGAAGCGCCAGCACGCGCTCCAGGTCCGGCGGACTGGCCCGCAGCAGCAGGCCGCGGCATAGGTACAGCAGCACGCCCATGTTGCCCGGGTCGTCCCGGTACAGCGCCTCCAGATCGTCCAGGCCCGTCTCGTAGTCGCCTTCGGAAAGGGCGAGCTGTGCCAGGTTGAGGCGGGTCAGCAGGCAGTCGGGATTCTGCGCCAGCACCGCGGCGTATTCGCGCCGGGCATTGTCGGTCTCGGCCAGCAGCTCGTGGGCATAGGCCAGATTGTGCCGCGCCATCAGGTGCCCGGGCTGCAACTCCAGGGCCTCGGCAAAGCGCAGGCGCGCTTCCATGACGTCGTCCTGGTTCAGCGCGAAGCAGCCCAGGTTGTACAACGCCGTGGCTTGCGCATCGCCGCTGAGGCCGCCCAGGCGGGTGCGTTGCTCCTGATCGGCGGCGCGGATGCGCTCGCCGGCCTCTTCGCTGCTGGGGCCGTAAAGGGCGCGATTCATCGCCAAGCGGGTACTGCCGGAGGACGCATCGGCGAAGAGCAGGTTGAGGGCCTGCAGCGTATCGCCCTTGCCGATCAGCTCCAACAGGCGGTCATTGTCCGTGCTCATGCAAGGCTGCCGTTGAGGGTGCGGGGTCGGTCGGTGGGTCAATTGATCTGCTTGACCACCTCGTTCTCGAACGTAACGGTCAGTTCCGGATACTGCCAGACGGTGCGACGGGCATCGCTGATGGTTTCCTCGTTGCTGCGCAGGGGATCGCCCATGGCCCAGCGAACCTCCCGCGTCGTATCCCCCACGCGGATCACGCCGGAGAGCAGCCGGGTCTGCTCTTCCTTGCTCACGTTGCGCGTCACCAGCTCGCCATAGACGCGGGACATGAATGCCGCCGTCTTGCCGGGCCGGTAGATGCCGGCCGTGCCGCGGGCCCAGGCCCGCACGGGCTGCGCGAACGAGTAGCGCACCTTCTGCCAGTCCACCTGGACGAAGGGCGTATTGCTTTGCGTCTCGTTGAGCAACTCCAGGCTGGGCGCAGGCACGCGGAAGATCTGCGGGCTGCTCTGCCCATCAGGTATCGCCGAGAACACCAGCACCGGTTCCTGCTGCGGCACCAGCAGTTCGTGGGGCGCCGTGGGCGTCCAGCCCACGCCCGTCGTCTTGGCCGTATCGCGCGGGTAGACAAGCTGGAACCACATCGAGTCGGCCCCGTATGTTGTCACGTCCACCACGTTGAACGCCTGGCGTGGCCGCACCAGGATGCGCCGGCCTTCGTGCGGTGCCTTGACGTAGATGTAGGTGTTGACCAGCGTGAAGTAGGCCCCGATGGTCTGGGCGGACGCGCTGGCGAACGTGAACGACAGCAGCACCAGCAGCAGGGCGGCCAGTCGCGTCTTCAATGGGGTGGCTCCGCAGGGGATGGGGGCACGGTCGGCTCCTGCTTTTCCAGAAAGCAGACCTGCGTGTCACCATAGCCTTTCATCCGCAACACTTCAAGGCGCGGGTGCGCCGCCAGGGCCTGCCCCTCGGCCATCTCCAGCACGATCAGGGCGCCAGGGGCCACGGCGCCGGAATCGGCCAGCCCGGCCAGCAGGGCGTCGTGCTCCCCATAGGCATAGGGCGGGTCGGCCAGCACCAGGTCCGCCGGCCGGGGCAGGGCGGCCTGCCGCAGCCAGCTCTCCACGCGGGCCGTGACCACCTGGGCTGTGGCGGGCTCCAGGCCCAGCAGGCCCAGATTGGCGCGGATGCCCGCCGCCGTGCGGCCGTGGGCCTCCACGAAGGTGCAGTGCGCCGCACCGCGGCTGAGGGCCTCCAGCCCCAGGGCACCCGAACCCGCGAAGAGGTCCAGCGCCTCCACACCATCGAGGTCCATCAGCGAGGCCAGGGTGTTGAAGATTGCCTCGCGCACCTTGTCCGCGGTGGGCCGAGTCTGGCGGCCCGGCGGGGCATTGAAGCGCCGTCCGCGCAGCCGGCCTCCGATGATCCGCAGCATGGCGGCTCCTTTGCATTGAACATCAGCGCCCGCCCCGGTACGGTACTGCCGGCCGGCAGCGCCGCCGGGCATGGGCTGGCAGCACGTTACTCCCGCGAACCGGGCATGGCCAACTACCTTCGATCCTCGCGCAGTGCCTTCTACGGCGTGATCGCCGCGCTGCCGCTGCTGCTCGCCTACGAGCTGCTGCTGCTGGTTTCGGGCAGCATCGGCGGCTGGCAGGTGCGCAACGCGGGCGACGTGTGGCTGCGCCTGCTGCTGGAGAGCCTGGACGTGGGCCCCACCCACGCTTCGGCCGTGATGATCCTGATCCTGCTGCTGGCCATTCCCGCCGTGCGGCGCCGCGATACGCCCCTGCGCGGCACGTACTGCGTGCTGATGGTGGCGGAGGCGTTCTGCTACAGCCTCATGCTGGGGCTGCTGATCAACATCATCCTGGAGTTCATCTTCTCGGCCATTCCCTCGGTCATTCTCAGCCGCGCGCTCTTCCCCGCCGCGATGCCCTTCGCGGGCGATACGGCGCGGGGCCTGGCGCTCTCGCTGGGCGCGGGGCTGTTCGAGGAGTTCATCTTCCGCGTGGTGCTGCTGGGCGGGCTGCTGCTGCTGATGCGCCTGGTGTTGCCGCACCACCTGGCCACCGTGGTGGCGATCGTGCTGGCGGCCCTGCTCTTCTCCGCCGCCCACTACATCGGGCCGCTGGGCGACCACTTCACGTTCGCCAGCTTCCTGTTCCGCTTCGTGGCGGGGCTGCTCTTCACCGGGCTATACTACCTGCGCGGCTTCGGCGTGACGGCCTATGCCCACGCCTTCTACGACATGCGCGTGCTCCTGTTCTGAGACGCCGCGCCGCCGGACAGGTCATTCCGAGGCTCGCTTTGCGGGCCGAGGAATCTGCTTGCTCTCCCACACAACAGATTTCTCACTGCGCTCGGAATGACAGATTCCGACCGCGGGTCGGGGCGATTCCAGACACAGTCTACGGCTTGTGCTCCACCTGGGCGCGTTGCTTGAGCTCCAGCAGCTCGCTGTCCACGTCGGTGCCGGCGGCGTCCAGCTCCGCGAAGCGCTGCTCCAGACGGTCGCCGGAGAACTCGTGGTTCAGCTCGTGGCGGGCGTCGGCGAGGGCCGCCATCTCCTGGATCTTGTTCTCCATGCGGTCGATGGTGTCCACGGCACCGGCGGAATCGATGCCTTCGATGGTGCGGTAGATCTGGTCCTGCGCCTCCGCGCGGTGCTGCATGGAGACGAGCAGGTTCTTCTTGCGGCGCAGTTCCTCGATCTTGTCTTCCAACTCGTGCAGGCTGTCCTTGAGCCGCTGCACGTTGGTGGCATGGGCCTCGTGCTCGTGCTCGTATTGAGCGGCCATGCGCGCGTGCTCCTTCTTGCGGCGCAGAGCCTCCTTGGCTAGGTCGTCATCGCCCTGCTGCACGGCGCGCATCGCGCGCTCGTCCCAGCGCTGCACCTCCGCCTGCTGATCCATGAGGGACTTTTCCAGGCGCTTCTCGTCCGCCAGGGAGCGGGCGACGTGCTCCTTGGCCTTGGCGTAGGCGGCCTCCATGTCGATCAGGGTCTGATCAAGCATTTTGGCCGGATCTTCGGCCCGGTTCAGCAGCGCGTTCAGGTTCGCGCGCACCACGTTGATGAATCGCGACAGAATGCCCATCGTGCTCCTACGAGATGTGCCCGGCCGGCTTGCCCGGCGCGTCGGGGGCGGCTCGGCGGCGGGCGGAGGCCTCAGCCGGAGCGCAGCAGCAGTCCCGCGCCCTTGATGGCGTTGCGCCCAGCCTGCTCCAGCGCGGCGGTGGCCTGCTCGAGTTGTTGGTTGGGATCGAGGTTGGCCGCGGCCACGGCCATGGGCAGGTTCACGCCCGTGACCACCTCCACGCTGGCATCTTGCAGCAGGGAGAGGGCCAGGTTGCCCGGCGTGCCGCCGAACAGGTCCACGAGGATGATCACGCCCTGGCCGTGGTCGCACTTCTTGATGAGCGACTGCAGCCGGCGCGATGCGGCCTTGGGGTCCTCGTGGGCCACGAACGTGAACGCCGTGAGTCCACTGGGGCGCTGCAGGATCAGCCCGGCCGTCTCCACCAGGGATTCGGCGAGCTGCCCGTGCGTGGCCACGATGATTCCGATCCCACTGTCCATGGTCGGGCCCGGGCGATGGCGAGTCAGTGGGGTGCGGCGGCGTGCCCCACCCAACTTCACACTATCGCCTCGGGTGAGGGCGCAAGGCAAGCGTGATGCGGGGGCAGCCGATCGTGTGCCCGGCTCAGGCGGGCTCGCGGGCGTTGAACAGCTCCAGCACCTGGTCGTTGCTGTCGATGGCCAGCAACTGCTCGCGCGTAGCCGAGTCGCGCATCAGGCGGGCGATCTTGGCCAGCAGATGCAGGTGCTCGTTGCCCCCGTTCTCCGGGGCGACGAGCAGGAAGAAGATGCGCGTGGGGAGGCCGTCGATGGAGTCGAAGTCCACCTCGTGCTCCGAGCGCGCGAAGGCGATGGCCGGGGCCGCAAGCTCGCGACAGCGGCCGTGGGGAATGGCCACACCGTGGCCGATGCCCGTGGAGCCCAGCCCCTCGCGCTCCATCAGCGATTCCAGCAGGGCGTCGCGATGCTCGATCTTGCCGCGGCTGGCCAGAAGGCCGACCAGGTTGGCCAGGATCTGCTCTTTGTCTTCGCCCTGCAGATGGAGGTCAATCAGTGCGGGGTCCAGATAGTCCAGCAATCTCATGAGTCGGTCCGCTGCGGACGGTTGGGGTGCCTTATTGGATGGCACGGTGCGGGGCGCCAGGCGCACCACCATGCGGCGTCCCGCGGTGCCGGGGAGCACCTTGCAGGAGGCCGGACGCCTTCAGAACATCTTCTTGCGTTTGTTCGAGGGGAGCAAGTTCAACGCCTCGCGGTACTTGGCCACGGTGCGCCGGGCCACCTTGATCTTGCTTTCGTTGGAGAGCCGCTCGGCGATCTGGATGTCGGTCAGCGGCTCGCGGGCGTCCTCACCGCTGATGATGCGCAGGATCATATCCTTGATCTTCTTGGACGAGATCACTTCGCCCTGGCCCTGGTCGATGCCGCTGGTGAAGAAGTACTTCAGCTCGAAGATGCCCTGCGGCGTGTGGGCGTACTTGTTGGTGGTGATGCGGCTCACGGTGGATTCGTGTACGTCGATGTCCTCCGCCACATCCTTGAGCACCAGCGGACGCAGGTAGTTGATGCCCTGCTCGAAGAACTCGTACTGGTGCTTGAGGATGCTTCGCGTGACCCGCAGGATGGTCTTCTGCCGCTGCTCGATGCTCTTCATGAGCCAGTTGCCGGCCTTGATCTTCTCCTGGATGTACTCCTGGGTCAGCGAGGAGTTGCCGGCGCCGTTGTCCGCCATCTCGCGGTAGAAGTCGCTGATGCGCAGGCGGGTGATGCCGGTGTCGTTGAGGGTGACCTTGTACTGCCCGTAACGGTCTTCGCCGTTCTCGTCCGGATCGCCGTACACCTTGTGGATGTACACGTCCGGAATGATGGTCTGCGCGCGGTCGCGTACGAAGGGTCGGCCCGGCTTGGGCTCCAGGTACATGATCAGCTTGTAGGCCTCGATCACATCGTCCAGCTCGGCCTTGCGGCGGCGGGCGATCTTCTTGAGGTCCTTGTTCTCCAGCAGCTTCAGATCGTGGTGCACGATCTGGTAGGCCAAGTGGACGCCCATGCCCAGTGCGCGCAGTTGCACCTCCAGGCATTCCTGCAAGTGACGCGCACCCACGCCGATGGGATCGAACTGCTGGATCTGGCGCAGCACGCCTTCCATTACGCCGGCCACCTCCGGCTTGACCTTGATGCGCTCGATGCGCGGACGTTCGGCCTGGGCGGCGGCCTCCGCCTCCTCCTCCGCGAAGGCGGGCAGGGCCTTCTTGCGGCCCTTGGTGCGCACCTCCGGCTCGGAGGATTGGTGCCGCGCAATGAGCAGGGCCGGGTCCAGATCGGCCGGCACCCGCACGGTGAGGCGCTTGCGGCGCAGGGCCTGCTCGATGGCCCGGTGCAGTTCCGGGTCGCTCTCCAGCAGCTCCAGGATGCTCGACGTGAGATAGCCGTCGTCGTCCATGTTGCCGATCAGCAGCCGCCCGATGGTCTTCTCCAGGGGCGTCAGCGGCGCCATCTCCAGCTGCCAGAGCAGGTGCTCGTGCAGGGTGTCGCTGCGGCTGAGGGTGGCCTCCAGGTTCGATTCCTCGCCGGAATCGCGCGCGTGGCGCTCAGGAATGACCCCGCTGCCCGAGGCCAGATACTGCTGCCAGTCCACGTCGTTGTCCGCCTGGGTGTGATCCTCGATCACATCCTCCTGGGGCGCCATGGCGTCGGTTTCCGCGGCGGGCAGGGCCTCGTCCAGGGACTCGTTGTTCTCCGGCGGCGATTCTTCCAGCACCGGGTTCTCGATCAGCGCCTGGTCGATCAACTCTTCCAGCTCCTGCCGGGAGAGTTGCAGGAGCTTGATGGCCTGCTGCAGCTGCGGCGTCATGATGAGCTGTTGGCTCAACCGCATCTGGAGCTTCAGATTCAAAGACATGGCGCTCGACTGCAGAGGGGATGGCAGTGTCTCGAAAAATCCCTTTGTCCGATTGCCTCCGCCGCCACTCTAGCGGCTCCGGGACCACCATGCAACCCTGTTGGCATCAATCTTGCCGAAGAAGAGGGGCGTTGCGAGGCAGGCCACTGGGGGCGCCGGTGCGCGGGCGTGGCGGGCGATGGCTGGCGGGTGGCCGCAGGATAGGCCGGGCGGCCCGTGGGCTCACAAAGTGAACTGCTCGCCCAGGTAGATCTTGCGCGCGATCTCGTTGTTCACCAGGTCGTCCGGTACGCCATGCACCAGCACCTCGCCCTGGTTGATGATGTAGGCGCGGTCGGTGATGTGCAGCGTCTCGCGCACGTTGTGGTCGGTGATCAGCACGCCGATGCCGCGGTTGCGGATCTGCGCGATCACCTCCTGGATGTCCAGCACGGCGATGGGGTCCACCCCGGCGAAGGGCTCGTCCAGCAGCACGAACGAGGGCCGCAGCACCAGCGCCCGCGCGATCTCCAGGCGGCGGGCCTCGCCGCCGGAGAGCTGGTAGCCCAGCGAGGTGCGGATCTGCTGCAGGCCCAGCTCCTCCAGGCCCGTTTCCATACGGGCGAAGCGCTCCTCGCGGGAGAGCGGAATCTGCTCCAACACGGCCAGCAGGTTCTGCTCCACGGTGAGGCGGCGGAACACGGAGCGTTCCTGGGGCAGGTAGCCCAATCCGCGCCGCGCGCGGCGGTGCATGGGCAGGTGCGTGATATTGTCGCCGGCCAGGAACACCTGGCCCTCCTCCGGGCGGATCACGCCGGCGATCATGTAGAAGATGGTCGTCTTGCCCGCGCCATTGGGCCCCAGCAGCCCCACCACCTCGCCCGGCGTGACGGCCAGGGAGGCGTGGTTCACCACGATGCGGCGGTTGTAGGCCTTCAGCAGGCCGGCGGCCGCCAAGGCGTTGTCCGCCAGCGGGATGCCGAAGTCGATGCCCTCCAGTGGGGTGGCGTGATCGGTCATGGGTGGGGTGCTCAGCGGGCGTTGGCCAGGATCGTTTCCAGGTGCGCGTCCGACTCACGCCGGGTGAGACGGCCGGCCACGGCCTCGCGAAAGGCCGCGCGGGACTTGAAGGTCTCGCCGATCAGCGGCGCCAGCTTGTCCAGCACGGCGGGCGGCACGCTCTTCTGGGAGAGCTTGAGCATGCCGGCCTGGGTGAGCCCGTAGGTCTGGCCGCCGGCCAGATCCAGCGAGAGCGTGATCGGCTTCTGGCGGTCGTGGGTCTCCATGACGCCCTTGTCCGCATCCGCGTAAACCTCCATGCGGTCGGACTTGAGCTCGAACTGCCCCTCCTGCTGCATGGTGGCATGGCCCACCAGCAGGATCGTGCGCAGGTTGTTGCGCGACTGCGCAAAGTCCGCCGTGATGCGCCGCTGGGGCTGGGCAATCACCACGTGGCCATCGGCCCGGAAGGACTCCAGCGTGGAATCGCGCGCAAACAGCAAGGTCACCTCCTGCGCGTCGACACGCAGGCGCTGGTTGGACTGCTCGATGTGCACGTCACCCGTGAGCACGGCGCGGCGCGGCTGGTCCTCCAGCACGGCCTTCTGGGCGCGCAGCTCCGTGGTGACGTCGGCATCCGCCGGGGCTGGCCCATCGCCCTCCACCAGCAGCGCACGCTGCACCTGCATCGTGAGTGGCGCCCCGGCCTGCCCACGCACGATGGTGCGCTTGCCGTCCGCGTGCATCTCCGCCTCGTTGCCCTCGATGCGCAGGTCGGGCTGCTCGATGCGCACGTTGCCGGTGAGGCGGATCTGGTCGCGCTCCAGCACGCCATGGTCGCTCTCGCTCTCCCGGCCGTCCTGACTGAGCCGCACGTCCTGCTCCAGCACGAGCCGCACCCACTCCTGTCCGCCGTCGCGATAGGCGGTGAGGCTGCCGCCCTGGAAGCTGAGTCCGCGCGAACGCACGACGCCGCGCACGTTGCCCTCCAGGTGCGCCACGCCGGTCTTGAGGTCGATGCCGCCCGTGTGCTCCGCCTGCACGCACAGTTCCTTGTCCGGCGGGCACGCCGGCGGCGGCGCGGCTACCTGGGCGGCGGGCTGGGCCGAGGACTCCGCGGGCAGTGGGGCTGCCGGTGCCGTTCGAACCGGCAATGCCACGGCGACCAGGGTCGCCACGAGCAGCGCCGGCAGGAGCCTCATGGGGGGGCGGGGGGTGGGGGTGCCGATGACCGCTGGGCCCTCAGGCCGTCTCCCGCTGGAGCAGCGATTCCTGTTCATAGCGCCTGGAATGCTCCACAGCGGCTTTGATGAACGACTTGAACAGGGGATGGGGCGCGAAGGGCTTGGACTTGAATTCGGGATGGTACTGGCAGCCGATGAACCAGGGGTGGTCCTCCAGCTCGATCGTTTCCACCAGGGAACCATCCGGGCTGGTGCCGGAGAAGACCAGCCCCGCCTGCTTGAGCGTGGGCACGAACGCGTTGTTCACCTCGAAGCGATGCCGGTGGCGCTCACTGATGGACTTCTTGCCGTAGATCTTGGCGATCAGGGTGCCGTCGGCCAGCACGGCGGGGTAGGCGCCCAGCCGCATGGTGCCGCCTTTCGCCGTGACGTCCTGCTGCTCGGGCATCAGGTCGATCACGTTGAACTGATGATCGGGGGTGAACTCGCCGGAGCTGGCCTTGGGAATACCCGCCACGTGGCGCGCGTACTCGATCACGGCCATCTGCATGCCGAAGCAGATGCCGAAGAAGGGCACGTTGTTCTCGCGGGCGTAGCGGATCGCCTCGATCTTGCCCTCCACCCCCCGCGAGCCGAAGCCGTAGGGCACGAGGATGGCGTCGAAGCCGCGCAGTTGGCCCTCGGCGTTGCTCTGCTCCAGGTCCTCCGAGTTCACATACTCCACGTTCAGCTTGACCTGGTTGGCGATGGCGCCGTGCACCAGTCCTTCGTTGATGCTCTCGTAGGCATCGCGGTTGCCCACGTACTTGCCCACCATCGCCAGGCGCACGGTGCCCAGGGGGTTGCCGTAACGGTCCGCGATTTCCTCCCAGGCCTTCAGGTTGGGCCGGCCGGTCCAGATGTCCAGCCTCTCCACGATGCGGGCGTCCAGTCCTTCCTCGTGCAGGGACAGGGGCACCTGGTACACGCTGGGGCGGTCAATGCAGGGGATGACGCAATCCTCGTCCACGTTGGTGAACAGGGCGATCTTGCGGCGCAGTTCCGCGGCGATGTCCTGATTGGCCCGGCAGATCAGGATGTCGGGCTGGATACCGATCTCGCGCAGCTTGTTCACGCTGTGCTGGGCGGGCTTGGTCTTCAGCTCCCCGGCCGCATCGATGAAAGGCACCAGCACCAGGTGCACGTAGAGGATGTCGCGCCGCTGGTGGTCGAAGCGGAACTGGCGGATCGCCTCCAGGAACGGCAGCGATTCGATATCGCCCACCGTACCGCCGATCTCCACCAGCGCCAGGTCCACGCCCTGGGAGGCCGCCAGAATGCGCGCCTTGATCTCGTCCGTGACGTGCGGGATCACCTGCACCGTCTTGCCCAGATAGTCGCCACGCCGCTCCTTCTGCAGGATCGTGTCGTAGATCTGGCCCGTGGTGCAGTTGTTGTTGCGGGTGTACTGGGCGTGGGTGAAGCGCTCGTAGTGGCCCAGGTCCAGGTCCGTCTCGGCCCCGTCGTCCGTCACGAACACCTCGCCGTGCTGGAACGGGCTCATGGTGCCCGGGTCCACGTTGAGGTACGGATCGAGCTTGGTGATGCTGACGGTGAGGCCCCGGCTTTCCAGCAACGCCCCGATGGACGCTGTGGTGATGCCTTTGCCCAGCCCTGATACGACGCCGCCGGTCACGAAAATAAACTTGGTTTTGCGCGATTCGGCTGACATGGCGCCACCGGGGCATGGGGGATGGTCGGGCGCCCTCGCGAGGGCCGACCGCGTGGGCTCGCGGGGCCACGGGATCGCCCCCGCATGCCCGTAGCCAAGGTACTCGGTCGGTCGGCCCGATGTCAAACCGAAACGGCCTCCGTGGGCGCCCTCCAGGCCCCGTGCGATGCGCCCTGGCGGCTTGCCGGACGTTCGGTCGATCGGGCTCCACAGCGCCGTGGGTGGCGCATTATCGACCGGCCTCGCGCCCTGGGCAATGCTCAGCCCAGGGCCAGCAGTTCGCGTTCCAGCAGGCCGGGATCGCCCAGGTTGAGCTCCATCAGGCGCCGCAGATGGGTGATGCTGTCCACGTCGATGGAGAGGCAGTGCAGGCCCAGGCGCTCCGCGGAGAGGTGCGCCACGGTGCCCTTCATGGTGATGACCACCGGGCTGTCCTCCAGATGCACGCTCAGCACGGCGGGAGCACCGGGCACCACCTCCTCCAACGCGGAAGGCCGGTGCACCAGCGCGCCCTTCAACGATAGGTCGATCAGATCGGTCTCGTAGGCACGTCCGGAGGTGCCCACGGTGAGCGTGGAGGCGGTCGGAAATGGCAGGCGGGAAAAACGGCGTTGCTGGGCCATTGCATTCAGTGCTCGCAATTGACGTATAATAGGGCGCTGGACCTGGATTGCTCCCGGGGCTTCGGGCGGCATGGATGCCGCGGTCAGGCTGCCCCGGCAGCGCGCTCGACCGGCTGGGATGCCGACGGTGGCGCCACCTGCATCGTCCCGCTCACCTGTCACCACCGCTTCCGGAATCCGGAGCCGTCATGCCGGCAGCGCACGCGGACCTCCGCCTGAACCACCGCGGCGGGTTCCGTCTCCTGTTCGTGGAACGGTGGGGCGGCGTGCATGTTGCACGGCCGGAAGCAGGCGCGACCGCCGGTGGCCGCTCCGGCCGGTCGTTCCGCCCGTACCTCCAGCCTCTCTCCTGTTGGCCGTGATGCGCAACTGGCTGCAATCGGATCGACTGTGGATCATCCCCGCCTGGATCCTGGGCGGGCTGGCAGCGCTCACCCTGGGGCTCGTGGTGGGCTTCCAGCTCTATGCCCCGGCCGTGGTACGGCAATTCAACGCGGCCGTCGCCGAGGCCTCCAACAACACGCTCATCTACGACAAGGACGACCAGCTCATCGCCGCGGTGGAGGGGCAGCAGGACCGCCACTCCGTGCCCATCACGCGCATCAGCCCCTTTCTGCAGAAGGCCGTGGTGGCCATCGAGGACCGCCGCTTCTTCTCCCACCGCGGGCTGGACCCGATCCGGTTGCTGGGGGCCGTATGGGCCGATCTGCGGGCCATGGGCTACGAGCAGGGCGGGAGCACGATCACCCAGCAGCTCGTCAAGCTGACCCTGCTCACGCCGGAGCGCACCCTGACGCGCAAGATCCGCGAGGTCTTCATGGCCATCGCGCTGGAGAATGCCTTTCCCAAGCTCAAGCTGCTGGAGTTCTATCTGAACCGTGTGTACCTGGGCAACGGTGTGTACGGCGTGGAGAAGGCCTCGCAGGCTTACTTCCACAAGTCCGCCGCGGACCTGGACGTGAGCGAGGCGGCCTTCCTGGCGGCGCTGATCAAGAAGCCGGAGGGCTACCTGGCCCTACCCGAGGGCGAGACGCCGCCGCCCGGCCCCACGTTGCCGCTGGATCAGCTCAAGCCGTTGATGGAGCGGCACACCCAGGTGCTGCGGTCGCTGGCGGAGCTGGGCTGGATCACGGCGGACGAGCTGAAGGACGCGCTGGACAAACCGCTGGTGGTGTATCGGCCAGAGCCTGACCTGGTGAGCGCGCCGTACTTCGTGCAGGAGGTGCTCAAGCAATTGCGCGATTCCCTGGGCGTGCGCAGCGTCTCGGGCAAGGGCTATCGCGTGTACACGACGCTGGACTCCAACGCCCAACGCGTGGCCGAGCAGCTTATCAGCCACCTGCCCCAGCGGGATTCGGACGCGCACCAGGGCTCCCTGATCGCGCTGGATCCCTATAGCGGAGCCGTGCGCGCGCTGGTGGGTGGAGTGGACTATCACGAGTCCCAGTTCAACCGGGCCACCCAGGCGCTGCGTCAGCCGGGCTCGGCCATCAAGCCGATCCTCTACTCAGCGGCGCTGGAGCACCACTTCCGACCCAACATGGTGTTCCTGGACGAGCCTGTCCGATACACCTGGGACGAGATGGGCAACTACCTGCGGCTGTACGAGAAAGACGTCCCGCTGGACTCCACGGTGGGGCTGAACGATATCGACCCGAGTCTGGTGTATTCCCCCCGCAACTACGACGACCACTACGGACTCCCGGCACTGCGGCATGGAGAGCCCGTGGCCGAGGATCGCCGCATGACGCTGGAGCGCGCCCTGGAGCTGTCCAGCAACGTGATCGCCGTGCAATTGCTGGATAAGCTGGGCATGGATCCCCTGGTGCGTCTGGCACGGCGCTGGGGGGTGCCGCTGCGCAAGCAGAACGGGCTGTGCGTTGCGCTGGGCTGCTCGGAGGTGACCCTGGAAGACCTCACGGCGGCCTACGCGGCATTCGCCAATGGTGGCATGCGCGTGCACCCGGTTTTCATCCGCAAGGTGACCAACAGCGATGGCGACGTGCTCTACGAGCACTTCCCCGACCCCCCGGTGGAGGTGATCTCCCCCTGGACGGCCTTCCAGATGCGCCACCTGCTGGCCGGCGTGCTGGAGCGCGGCACGGGCTGGCGTGCGCGCCTGGACCGCCCCGCGGGCGGCAAGACGGGCACCAACGACGGGCCGCGCGATGCGTGGTTCGTCGGCTTCACGCCCAACCTGGTCGCGGGCGTGTGGGTGGGCAACGACGACAATGCGGTGATGCCTCGCGAGTTTGGCGGCCGCATGCCTGCGGAGATCTGGCACAGCTTCATGAAGCAGGCGCTGCCGCCCTACAATGGCGAGACCTTCCCCCAGCCGCCGGACGAATACGTCGGGGTGCGCGTGTGCAACGTGGACGGGCGGCTGGACTACCCGGACTGTCCCGATTCCAGCGTGGAGTATTTCCGCGAGTCGGAGTTCAACCAGAACGTCTTTGACCAGGGCATCGCCGGTTCCGTGATCACGCCCGATCCGGGCACGGTGCGTCCGCGTCCGGGCGAGGTTTCCAGCCAACCGGCGAATCCCGCCAACCCCTCCCTCTTCGCCAAGCGCCTGGATCAGGCGTTCAACGCCCCACCCACCGCACCGCCCCCGGCGCTGCCCTCACCCCCGCCCAGCGAATAGGCGGTGCAGGGGCCGCTGGAGAACAACAAGAAATTCGATGCGGGGGCCGAGGGCCCCGGCGCCCCCAAGACAAGTCTCGGCCAGGGTCAGCGAGGTCTCACCCGCAAATAGAGCCCAGGGAGCCGTACTCCCTGGCGGGGCTGTGGGGGCAGAGCCCCCAGGGTCGGAATGCCTTGCGGAACCAGGGCGTCAGGTGGCTTCCACGCGGTGCTTGAGGCGGTCGCGCTGATCCTCGGAAATCACGTCGGACATGCGGGCCAAAGCTGGGCGCGAGATCTTCAGCTCGGGCAGGCGGTCGTCCAGCTTCAGGTTGGTGAGGCGCTCGCGCAGGGCGTTGGTGCTCTTTTCCTGGCGCAGATACTCCTCATAGAACTGAAAGCGCTGGCCCATCGTCTGGTTGATGTTCTCCCAGCGCTTCTGGGAGCGGGCCAGGGCGTACTGGAGGATCTGCGCCTGCGTATCCACGAGCCGCAGCGCACTGCCGTTGCGGGGGTTGAAGTAGAGCGCCTCGCCGTTCAGGTCGATGGCCTGGTCCAGGTTCGCGTACTCGATCACCAGATCGCTGCCGCCCCGGCCCTGCATGAGCGCCAGGGAGGTGAAGGCGTGCGCGATGTAGAACAGCAGCGCCGAGTGCAGTTCGTCGTTCTCCAGGCTCTTGATGAACTCCTCGTCCTTCATGCGGAACGACGAGCGGTAGGCATCCAGGTAGGCGATCGAGAAGTCGTGGGCATTGAGGATATACAGGGTCTTCAGCTCCTGCAGCATCCGCTGGGCCTTGTTCAGCTCCCCGCCCGTGCAGAACTCGGACAGCAGCAGCCACTGCACCACCTCCGGCGAGAGCCGCTGCTGGTTGGCGTGGTGCTCCTGCACGGCCAGGTTCCGGAATGCCGTGCCGTTGATCTGCTCCAGGTCTTTCTTGAAGTGCTGCAGGTACAGGCGGATCAGCTCGTCCGGCTCCCCCGGCTCCCCCCGGTGGCGCAGCGCCACCAGCAGATTCACGTAGGCTTGGTGGTAGTGCGGCTGTAACGCGATGGCCCGCATCAGTCCCGCTGCGCAATTGTCCAGCATACCGCGTAGCAGCTCGCCGCCCGGCCGCTGCTCCAGGGCCGCGCGCAGGAACGAGGTGCCCACCATGAACGGAATATCCGGGAACTTCTCGTGCTGGAACTGGCGGATCTGCTTGTCTTCCGGACTGATGCGCGCACTAGCCTTGAGCGTGCGCAGCAGGGCGCTCACGGTCCCTTCCGGATTCTCGCGCAGGAACTGCAGGATGCCCAGTTGCAGCAGATGCCCGGTGAACTTGCGAATGTCCTTCTCGCTCCGGGCCGCGTCGATCTGGCGCGTCACGTTGCCGACGGCGGTCTCCAGTTGCGATGGCGTGATCCCGCGCGGCAGGGCGATATCCGACGTGAGCGACACGGAGGGTGGCAGCGCCGTCTCCACGAACCGGGCAATGGATTGCACGTTGGAGATCAGGTAGCGCGTCACGCGATCCACCGCCTTCACGGCGATGTCATGCTCGGCGATGAACTGCTTGGCCCGGATTACCCCCGCCGCCAGGGTCAGTTCCTGGCGTAGTTTCTCCAGGATCTGCGTCAGCGCCACCATGCGGTGTTCCACGACGCGATCGCGGTAGAACAGCACTACCTCATCGCGGAAGGGCGGAAACAGCGGGATCACGCCGCTGTACCAGGCGCTGGGGAGCGGATCGAACGTGGTGGGGAAGTTCTTCAGCAGCGTCTCGCAGATGGACAGCGCGCGCGTGTCCTCCTCGTTGAAGATGCATGCCGGCTTGTCTCTGGGCTCGGCCTCCTGGTAGGTCAGCGCCGAGAGGTGCAGCAGCAGGTCCACTTCCATGCGAAGAGCCAGCGTGAAGAACACGCGGTCCTCGCGGAACTGCTTGATCTCGCGCAGCACGCCCATGGCCTGGGCGATGATCTTGCGCAGGTCGGCACCTTGTCCGTCCGCCGAGTTGTAGTAGGCGAACGCAGCCATGGTGAGCTGGATCAGGTAGCGATCCCGGGAACGCGGTGGCGCCTCCTCGGCCATCTCCTGCAACTGGCGCTGGGAGCGCCGGTCGAACAGGAACAGCACCTGTGCGTTCTCAATGGCTGCTTCAAACTCCATCGGCATGGTCGCAACCCCGGGCAACGGATGGCGGCACGCGCGACGGAGTTCCGGCCCATCGGTGGGCGCCGAGCCGCCGTCATCCGTGCCCTGCCGGCCCATTGCGCCACCCCTGGCCGGCCGGCGGGCCGCGCGGCCCGGAGCCCGCTGCGCATGGCAGGGGCTCCAGGGGCCGTGGCTTCGGGCGGATGGCCGCTGCAAGGCAGAGAAACCGCGCCACTGCGCCGTCTGTAGATATGTACGTGAGACCGCAGCCGAAGACAACCGCGGCCCGTGCGCTATACTGCGGGTGCTGCCGCTGAGCATTGCCCCCGCACCCCTTCACCCGACGGAGAGGAGCCATGGCCATCCCGATGCCGTCCCCGCGCGGAAAGGCCGCCCGCCGGAGCCGGTCGGTGCCGCTGGCGCTGTCTTATGCGCTGCTGGTGCTGCTGTCGCTGGGCGTCACGCTGCCGCGCGCCAGGGGAGCGGAACCGTCCCAGGCCACGCTGCTGCGCGAGCTCCACGACGGCGACGCAGCCGCGCGCCGAGCCGCGCTGCTGGGGCTGAAAGCGAGCGGCGACTTCTCTGCCGTGCCGCAGGTGGCCGTCGCCCTGCGCGATGACGATGCGGGGGTGCGCCAGCTCGCCGAAGAGGCGCTGTGGGCCATCTGGAGCCGCTCGGGCAAGCCGGAGGTGGACGACGAGTTCAACGCGGGCACGCTGCTGCTGGCGCGGGGCCTGACGGAGGCCGCCGTGGGCGTGTTCACGCGCGTGATCGAGCGCGCGCCGGACTTCGCCGAGGCCTACAACAAGCGGGCCACGGCCGAATACCAGCTTGGCCGCTACGAGGACTCGCTGAAGGACATCGCCGCCGTGCTGAAGCGCAACCCGTACCACTTCGGTGCGCTTTCCGGCGCGGGTCTGTGCCTGATTGAGCTGGGGCGCTTCCCGGAGGCGATCGGCTACTTTGACCGTGCGCTCAACATCAATCCTAACCTGGACGGCATTGCGGAGCTGAAGCAGGCCGTGGAAAAGCGCCTGCGCAAGCCGCTGATCTAGCCCGGCCTCCCATAGCCCTATCAGGGAGCAGGACTCCCCGGGCCCTGGTTGCGTGCGGGGCCGCGGCCTTCGGTCAGGACTTGTATTGGGGGGTGCGGGGGACATAGGCCCCCGCACTGGATTGTCTGCGGCTATCGAGCAGAGCCTAGCCGACCTGGGGCAGCTCTTTCAACGCCGCCTCCACCGCCGCCTCTGGATACTCGTAGTCCTCGAGCTTTTTGGCGAAGTAGTCGTCGTACGCCTGCATGTCGAAGTGCCCGTGACCCGAGAGGTTGAAAGCGATCACTTTCTTCTCGCCGGTCTGCTTGCACCGGAGGGCCTCGTCGATGGCCACGCGGATGGCATGGGACGTTTCCGGGGCGGGGATGATGCCTTCGGCGCGGGCGAAGGTCACGGCGGCCTCGAACACGGGATTCTGCGGCACGGCCACGGCCTCGATCAGCTTCAGGTCGTACAGGTGGCAGATCAGCGGAGCCATGCCGTGGTAGCGCAGCCCGCCGGCGTGGATGGGCGCCGGGATGAACGAGTGCCCCAGCGTGTACATCTTCATCAGCGGCGTGGTGGCCGCCGTATCGCCGAAGTCGTACACGTAGCGGCCCTTGGTGAGGCTGGGCGAGGCCGTCGGCTCCACGGCGACGATGCGCGCCTTCTTGCCGCCCACCAGGTTCTCGCGCACGAAGGGGATGGCGAAGCCGCCGAAGTTGGAGCCGCCGCCGACGCAGCCGATCACCACGTCGGGATACTCCCCGGCCAGCTCCATCTGCTTGAGCGTCTCCTCGCCGATCACCGTCTGGTGCATCAGCACGTGGTTGAGCACGGAGCCCAGGCTGTACTTCTTCTTGCCGCCGCTGCTGGCCGCGGCCTCCACGGCCTCCGAGATGGCGATGCCCAGGGAGCCGGTGGAGTTGGGGTCCTTCTCCAGCACGGCCTGCCCGGCGTGGGTCTTCTCCGAGGGGCTGGGGGTCACCTCCGCACCGTAGGTGTGCATCATGGAGCGGCGGTAGGGCTTCTGCTGGTAGGAGACCTTGACCATGAACACCTCCAGCGAAAGGCCGAAGTAGTTCGCCGCCATGGCCAGCGCCGAGCCCCACTGGCCCGCGCCCGTCTCCGTGGTGAGCTGATGCACGCCCTCCTGCTGGTTGTAGAAGGCCTGCGGGATGGCCGTGTTCAGCTTGTGCGAGCCCACGGGCGAGACGCTCTCGTTCTTGTAGTAGATGTGCGCGGGGGTATCGAGCGCGCGCTCCAGCCGCCAGGCGCGGTGCATGGGCGTGGGCCGCCACAGCCGATAGGCGTCCGCCACGGGCTCCGGGATTTCGATGTGCCGCTCCTGGCTCACCTCCTGACCGATCAGGGCCATGGGGAACAGCGGCGCCAGGTCTTCCGGCCCGATGGGCTGCATCGTGCCGGGGTGAATCACAGGCGGTAGCGGCTCGGGCAGGTCGGCCTGCAGGTTGTACCAGTGGCGGGGGATGTCGGTTTCGCCCAGCAGGTATTTGTAGCGCTCGGTCATGGGACTCTCCGGGCAGGACAATGCCGCGCGGCGGCAAGCGTTACGGGCCGCAACGGATGCTGCGGTTGCGATGGCGTCGCGGCCGGGGGTCTCGCAGCAGGGTCCGGCGCGCGGGTGGTGAAGGTGCCTTCATTCATCCGCCGTTCGGGCCCCGAATGCAAGGCTACAGCGCGGCTTCCGGGGGCCGGCCGGGCCGTGGGAGGCATCGTGGCGCGGTGTGGCGGCCGCCAACCACAGCGGATGCCCGGCTGCGCCCGGAATGACGGTGGAGAAGGGGGTGCCGTTTCCCGCAGAGTCGCCGCGTGGTATACAAACAAGGTGGGGGGGCCGCCGCCGCTTCGTTGGCGCAAGGCCGCCACGCGGCGTTTTGTGCTGCATCCTTGGCTGTTCCCCATGGTTGCGCTGCCCACCCTCCCCTGAAATCTCCCGTGAGCCTTCTGCGCAGCCGCTGTCGGTGCTTCGACCGCCGCCTGCCCCGCTGGGGGAGCCGCAACTTGCTGTTCGTGCCGCTGCTGGCGCTGCTGCTGGGCTTGTGGGCGCCGTGGCCGGCGACAGCCTCCCCGCCGGAGCGGCGGCGGGATTATGAGGACCGGGCGCCCAACGAGTACCTGGCCGTGCCCGCCGTGGCGTCACTACCGGGTATCGGGGTGTTCGTGGGGGTGATCGGCTCGGCCAGCAATGTGGGCGATACGGGGATCAACGGGGGTGCCACGGTCGCCAAGTCCATCGACGGCTCGGACATCAGTATTGCCGCGCTGGCGGTGCAGGAGGTGCCCACCGGTGTTCCGCACCTGAGCTTCGACTACCAATACGCGGACATCCGCCTGGGCAACCTGGCGGTCTATCTGCCCGGCCGCGACTCGCCCAACTTCACGATCCCCATCACGGCGCGCTTCAAGTTCCAGTTGCTGCGGCCCACGCTGCGGTTCTGGGAGCGGCGCATCGTGGCCAGCTACACCCTGGCGTACTTCCGGGGCTTCGACCTGGGCCCCTCCGGCAACGAGGAGCCGCTGACCCGCAACTCGGCCTCGGCGGACCTGCTGTTGGACTTCACGGACGACGTGGTGGACCCGCACACGGGCGTGCGCCTGAGCTTCGGCACCACGCTGCCCGCGCCGCACCACTCCATCCTGGGCGACGATTCGGGCACGCAGACGGCCTTCGGCAACGATCCGCACCTGCGCATCCGCAACTATGGCGCGGCGTTCTACTGGCCGCTGAGCAAACGCCTGGTGCTGGCCTGGGACAACCAGTACTTCACGACCAGCGGCGACATTCCATCGGGCCAGGTGGTGGCCGGGGGCAGTCCGCCCCTGCGGGGCTATCCGGAGGGGCGCTGGTCGGACCGCTATGGCGTGTTCAGCGGGCTGGAGGCGCGCTACATCTACCCGCTCAACACGCACCTGGACATTGTGATCGCCCACGGCGTGCTGGAGGCGATCCAACTGGCAGCGTTCTACGAGGTAGGCCAGGTCTCGCCCACCAACAACCACACGCTATTCGAGCAGATGCACCACTCCTATGGGCTGGGCGCACGGGCGCTGTTCCAGGCCATCGTGCTGCGCTTCGATCTGGCAGCCAGCGACGAGGGCGTGCAGACCCATCTCACCATCGGCCAGGCCTTCTGACATGGGTACCGCGACACATCGCCCCCGGGCCTTGCATCGCGGTCGTCGCACAGCGCTGCGCCGCATGGCGCTCGTGGGTGCGCTGGCGCTGCTGCTGGCGGGCTGCGGACTGGCGCCGGACAACGAGACCCCCACACCCTTCGGCCCGGGCACCGCGCCCCCCACGGCCGGGACACCCAGCGCCGCGCAGTCCATTCCCGATCTCACCGGGGGAAGCATCGGCCAGTTCGAATACGACAGCACCTATTTTGCAGCGTATGTCACCTCCACACCAACGCTGGACAACCCGCAGTTCGGGTCGCTGTCCACGGCGGCGGGCGACGTGGTGGTGCAACTCAGCGTCATCTTCGGGCGGCCGGATACGCCGTGCCGCTATCAGGCGGCACTGGCCGCACGGGACGACGGCTATGCCATCGATGGGGACGGCGCGAAGCGCATCAACGACCAGCAAGTGGAGTTCGCCGAGGTGCTGCTGAACAATGGCAGCGCCTATTGGCGGCTGGATTGCGCTCAGCCCACGGGAAACGTGGGCGTCCAGGTATGGGGCATCGCCGATGCACCGGACAAGCTGGGGACGGAGCCCGTACACCTGTTGCTCAATTCCATCCGTCCCTGAGGCGCGGGCTGCCCGGCGGCCCGGATGCGGGCGGTGTATCCGGCGGTGGAGGCGGCGGTACGCCCCGCACGAGCGCCTGCAGGCGCTCTTCCAGCTCCCACTGGCGGTAGGCCTTGCGGCGCTGCCACCAGCGGCGCGCCACGGCCAGCAGCAGCAGCGGGATGCCCAGGCCCCCCAGCAGGCTGCTGGTGGTGATCAGCGTCAGCGTGGAGAAGCGCTGGGAAAGCTGCTGCTGCCAGCGGTGCTCCAGCGTGCCCAGCGGCTGCCCGTAGGTCTGAAGGAAGGCCTCCTGCGGGGACGCTCCCGCGGCCAAGTGCCGCAGCAGGCGCTGCAGGCCGCCCATGCCATCCTCCCGCAGCAGGAAGCGCACGAAGCTCGCCGCCTGGGCATAGGCTAGCGTGCGGGCCCCGTGGCCGTGGGGAAACGACGCGAAAAGCTGCGGCAGGGGGATCAGCCGGCCCAGCACGGCCAGCGTGGTGAGCTGCGCTTCGTCCAGGTAGTCCAGCTCGTCCGAGACCAGGATGGCCAGGCCCTCGTTCAGCCATAGCGGGATGGGTTGCGCGATGGCCATGTCGATGATGCCGTGGGCCAACTCGTGCCGCAGCACGCCCCGCAGGTCCCAGTTCCCGCCCGGCGCCGTGCGTGGCGAGCGCAACACGATGGTGCGCTGGCCCAGCAGGTACACGCCCAGCGTGCCTTCGGGCGGGGCCCCGCCCAGTAGCGCGTCGAAGCGCCGCACGGTGGGCGCCAGCACGACGCGCAACTCCGCATCGGGAAACATGCGCAGGCGCTCCATCACCGCCTGGCGGTCCGTCTCCATCACGGGCCACAGGCGCGCGGCGAGGGCCTCGTCCTGCGGCGCGTATTCGAAACGCAGGCCCGGCTCCGCCCGCACCCGCCAGTCCGACGCCGGGAGCGCGGCCGCGGCGCTATCCGGCGGCTCCACCGGGGCAGCGGACCGCGATGCGGCGGCCGGTGGTGGGCCGGCCAGCGCCGGTGCGGTCGTGGCGAGCAGCAACACC
>Ga0102953_1000122_pt1 | contig 52080 bp, 42 predicted proteins | sample SalPon2A_C_D2_MG_FD_78509 | JGI IMG/M metagenome (GOLD analysis project Ga0102953, IMG submission 78509) | Soil microbial communities from South San Francisco under conditions of wetland restoration - Salt Pond MetaG R2A_C_D2_MG | ecosystem: Environmental > Terrestrial > Soil > Wetlands | place...
CCTGCATATCTAAGGGACGGTTATCCTGTCTATGAATTATACCGGGCCTTTGCCTTTAAAAGTCCGACCAGGCGTACTACCCGTTCGCTAATGCTTTTCATCAACCGGGATGAATCCAGGGCAACCCGTTCCAACTGCGAACCCAACTGCCTTCCGGTCTCGAGGATCCGGCCCTTGATCTGCACCTCGCGTTTTGTATACTGCAGGGAAGTATAAGAACAAAGGACCATAAAACCAATTGCCCCGGGGACGGCTATTATGGGCGCGATCCTATGGTCAAAGAAATAGTACAAGCCAAAGCCGGTAAGGCTTCCATACAGGATTACAAAATGGATGACGTAAATAGACAAGGTGTTTTGGCCCAACTTTAACAAGGCAGGGCTTTTAAGGAAATGCCGCAAGGCCATAAAGATCGCAAAGACCAGCATTACGTTCCCCAACCTTATAAACAGGTAATTGTTGTTAAAAATCTCTTTGAAAAGGGAACTACCGGTCCATTCGGCCATGGCGGCAATTGCCGGGGAAGAATTAAGCAGTAAGAAGCCCGAAACCAACGAAATCCCTATAGCAACGGGATAAAGATAGCGGGCATTTTTGAACCGTGTAAAAAGCACAGACAGGAAAGCCCCGAATGTGGAATACCCAAACCAGGGGATGATGGTAAATATCGATCCGTTCACCTTAGTGAGGTAATTTTCAAGCGCATCCGGCAGGTACGGATAAGCCATTTGTTTATATGCCGGTTCCAGGAGAAACAATGCCAGGGTGCTCCCCAGGAGCAAAACCGGAAAAACCCACTGGCGCTTACGCACGGTCAGCAGGTAAAATCCGATGACTCCAAGGATAGACAAACCTATACATTGCAGCACATCTACCAGGTAAAAGGAATCATACAGTTTTCCCTGGAGCAGGCCAAAAAGATTAAGCCTCAGGAGATACCCAATGGCCAGGAGTTGCAAGCCCCGTTTCAGGCCTTTGTTCACCCTCGGGTTCTCCAGGCCTGTTTGGGGTACCCGGATAAGAAGGTAGGTGAATATAAACCCCGACACGGTAAAAAAGACCGGGGCGGTAATGCCCCTGAAATACAACCAAACCTGGTAAACAGGCTCTGAAGCATCCCTGAAGGCCGGATCGAGCAGCCCATCCACGAAATGCCCCTGCAGCATCATCAGGATGGCCCACGCCCGCATGGCGTCAATAAAATAAAGCCTGTTCGTTTGTTGTTTCATAATAGACTACCCTATATACTTGTAAAACAGTCCTTTTGGATTACGAAAGGTGCAAAATTATACAATTTCCCCACAATTAAGTTTGAAATAGGGTATTTTCGTCGGAAACCAATGCCGATCAAACATCGCCTATGGCCCATTTTCTAGCATTTGCAGGAAGCAATTCTTCCAGATCCATCAATTTTGCCCTGGTTAAATACACGGTATCCCTTATCGAACAGCATGAAGTACAACTCCTGAATATGGCTAATATGCCCTTCCCCCTTTACAGCGAGGATTATGAGCGTGAAAAGGGCTTTTCGAATTCCCTGGTTGAACTTCGGGATGATATACGGGTTTCGGATGGCCTGATCCTGTCCGTGAACGAGCATAACAGCAATCCTTCAGCTTATACTAAAAACCTGCTCGACTGGCTTTCCCGCCTGGACCGGAAATTTCTTGAGAATACCAAAGTTTTTCTGATGGCTGCCTCCGGGGGCAAAAGAGGGGCATCCGGTTCCCTGGGGATAATCGATGCCCTGTTACCGCGTTTCGGCGCCGAGGTAGTGGCGACTTTCTCGCTACCCTTATACCATGAAAACTTTGATCCCGGGAAAGGGATTATCAATGCGGAACTGGCCGCTAAGCACAGGGAAGCCCTGGACCGGTTTTTGTCCTATTTCTGAACATACCGAAAACGGGGTACGCATGTGCAACCGCACAACCGGGTATCAGGAATGTTCCCGGCTATCAATGGATCCGGTTCTAAAACATTCTTTGGTATCTTTGGGCCATGTTTGATGCCTTTAAATTGCATATAAAAGAGGAAGCCCCTGCGCTTGCCGACCAGGCCCTGCTCATTGCCTGCAGCGGGGGGGTTGACAGTATGGTACTGGTCCATCTTTGCGAACGCCTTGGGCTGCAATTTGAAATTGCCCATTGCAATTTCCAGCTGAGGGAAGAGGAAAGCGAAGGGGATGAGCAGCTGGTAGCAGGGCTGGCCGATTCCCTGGGGCGCCGGTATCATTCAACCCGTTTTGATACCCGCGCTTATGCTGAAAAAAACGGTATCTCCATCCAGATGGCTGCCCGGGAACTCCGGTATCGCTGGTTTTCCGAAATTATGGAAGAAGATCAGATTGACCTGTTGTTAACGGCCCATCATGCCGATGATGCCCTGGAAACATTTCTGATCAATCTCTCCCGGGGAACCGGATTAGATGGCCTTAAGGGGATCCCCTCCCATACCCCTTCGATTTTCCGCCCTTTGCTGCCCTTCTCACGAAGGCAGATCCTGGAGTATGCACAGCAAGAAAACCTCGAATGGCGCGAAGATAGCAGCAACCAGGACCCCAAATACCTAAGGAACAAGATCCGGATGGAAATTGTGCCCATCCTTAAGGAATTGCACCCGACATTTATGGATAATTTCCGGGCCACACAATCTTATCTATATGGAAGCTCCCAGCTTCTGGAGCAATATGAGGACCTCCTGAGGGACCAGTTCTTCCATAAGGAAAACGGACACTTCCGCATCCCTGTTGCGCCATTGGAATCCCTCTGGCCGCAGCAGGCTTACCTCCACTTGCTTTTCGCCCGATTCGGCTTTAGGGAAGTAGCGGAAGTGGCGGCGTTGCTCCCGGCAGGCAGCGGGAAAGTGGTTTACAGCAGAACACACCGGCTTGTCAGGGACCGGGACTGCCTGTTGCTGCAGGAGCTGGAGCCTGTGGATGCCCGTACCTACCTGGTGCCGCTTCAGGAGGGCAGGAAACCCGTACCCGGCAACCTGCTCATCGAAAAGGTAAGCAGCATGAAGGAACGCTCCCCCAGCATACTATATGTTGATAAAGAAACGTTAAACCCCATACTGAACCTGCGCAAATGGCGAAAAGGAGATTACTTTTATCCTCTGGGGATGGGTGGGAAAAAAAAGGTGTCCAAATATTTCAAGGATGAGAAAATGGACCTGATCGCCAAAGAAGATCAATGGCTTCTGTGCTCCGGGGATGACATCGTTTGGATCGCAGGCCGGCGGGCAGACGAGCGGTTCAAGGTTACCGATACCACCCGTACCATTCTTAAAATGACCTGGCAAACATGAAAAATGCGGTTACATTTTTACTGCTATTATCGGTACTGATCCCGGTACGGGCCCAAATGGGCGAGTCGCCGGTGAGTTGGAAACAAGAGGTTAAGACCCTGGGGGCCGGGGAATACGAATTGATCCTCCAGGCCAGTATAGAGGAAGGCTGGCATGTGTATTCACAACACACGGCGGAGGGCGGTTCCCTCCCTACGGAATTCACCTTTGTGGATGCTGGTACGGCCTATGAACTGGACGGACCTACGGAGGAAAGCGAAACCGTGACGGAATATAATGACGTATTTGAAGTAGAGGAAACATTTTTTAAGGACCGGGCCGAATTCCACCAGCGTATCCATCTCCTGGACACTAACCTCCGGCAGGTGCAACTGGAACTTTTTTACCAGGTTTGCAAGGAGGTATGTATCCCGGAGGAGAGAACTTTTTACTTTTCGCTGGACGGAAGCAAAGTGACCGTTGCCGGGCAGGAAGTGGATAGCAGAAGCCAGGTGCTGGGGGAATCGCTGAAACTCGATATCCGGAACAAGGACCTGCTGAACGAGGGAAACACGGGAGGTGCACAGTCCGGTTCGGGACTCTGGATGCTGTTTGGCCTGGGCTTTTTAGGAGGGCTGATCGCACTTTTGACACCTTGTGTTTTCCCCATGATCCCGCTGACGGTTTCCTTTTTCACCAAGCATTCCCAGTCGCGCTCAGGCGGCATCCGTGCAGCTTTATTGTACGGGTTCTTCATCATGCTGATCTACTTCCTGCTGAGCCTGCCGTTTCACCTTTTTGATACGGTTGACTCACAAATTCTCAATACGATCGCCACAAATGTCTGGCTGAATATTTTTTTCTTTGTTGTTTTCGTGTTTTTCGCGTTCTCCTTCTTCGGGTTTTACGAACTCACCCTTCCGAATTCCTGGGCGAATCGCATGGATCGGGCCTCGTCTAGGGCAGGTGGCGTTGCGGGTATTTTCTTCATGGCTCTCACCCTGGCTATCGTGTCTTTTTCCTGTACCGGGCCTATTTTGGGAGGCTTGCTGGGGAGTACCACCCTGGCGGTTGGCGATGTGGCAACTAACCTATCGGCCGGGATGCTGGGCTTCGGACTCGCCCTGGGCCTGCCATTTGCCTTATTCGCTCTTTTTCCGGCCTGGTTGAATTCCCTGCCGCGGTCCGGGGGCTGGATGAATACGGTGAAAGGGGTACTGGGATTCCTCGAATTGGGCCTGGCGTTGAAGTTTTTATCCAATGCCGACCTGGTTGGCCATTGGGGCCTCCTTAAAAGAGAGATCTTCCTGGGGGCCTGGGCGCTGCTGGCATTGCTGATGACCGGATACCTTTTCGGCCTTTTCCGCATATACCGAAAAGAGGCCCGGCAGAAGATTTCCGGCGGGCGCCTGGTCGCGGGGATGGTTAGCGCCCTTTTCACGCTATATCTGGGTCTTGGCCTGTTCCACGTCATCCCTTTAAAAATGCTGAGCGGATTCCCCCCACCAGATTTCTACAGCGTTGTACAACAGGAAAGCGATTGCCCCCTGGGAATAGATTGTTTCAAAGACTTCGAGGCAGGGATTGCGCATGCCCGGGCGGTGGACAAGCCTGTATTGCTTGATTTTACCGGATGGGCCTGTGTAAACTGCAGGAAAATGGAAGAGAATGTATGGAGTGAACCGGACATTTACCCGATGCTCAAGGAAGATGTGGTGCTTATTTCCCTTTACATAGACGACCGGAAGTCCCTGCCTGAGGAGGAGCAATTTACGTTCCGGTTTGACACAGGCCGCTTGAAAAACATAGAAACAATCGGACAGAAATGGGGCACCTTCCAAACCGTGAATTTCGGTGCGGCATCACAGCCCTATTACGTGATGCTCACACCAGACCTGGAACTCCTGAACCCGGCCATTCAGAACACGGATAGCGAACACTACCGGGAATGGCTTCGCAGCGGGTTGCGAAAATTCCGTAAACTATCGATGGCCGGGACGACGCGTTAGCAACTGAAAAGGCATCTTTTTTTATCGTCCGATTAGGCCTATCTTTAGCGAACAAAACACCAAATCCTTTGAAAATACTTAGGCTATTCGCAAAAGTATTGGCGGCACTCCTGGTCCTGCTTTTCCTGGCGGGCATTTTTATTTACCAATCACTTAAACCCGATTACGACGGGGTTAAGGTCTTGCCGGGCTTATCGGAGGAGGTATCAGTATATTTTGACGATTACGGCATACCCCATATTTATGGGGAAAACGAGGCAGATGTTTTCAGGGCCCTGGGGTATGTGCACGCCCAGGACCGGCTCTGGCAAATGGAATTGCTCCGCCGGGTGGGCAGGGGCGGCCTATCAGAGGTCTTCGGGAAGGACCTCCTGGATACGGATCGATTTTTCTTGTCGCTGGGCATCGCTGCTGCGAGTAAAAAAGCGATTGCCCGCCTGGACACCACCAGTGAAGAGGTCAGGCTTGCCCGCGCCTACCTGGACGGAATCAACCGTTTTATTGAGCACGGGCCTACTCCGGTTGAATTTTACCTCACCGGCCTCCATAAAACACCATTTACGCTGGAAGACGTTTACAACTCTATAGGGTACATGGCTTTTTCTTTTGCCATGGCCCATAAAACCGATCCCTTGCTCACCACCATCCGGGACAGCCTTGGCCCGGCCTATCTCACGGATCTGGAGACAGGATATGACTCACTTTCCACACGCATCAGGAATTACCTGCCGGGAGACCGGGATACCGTGTCCAGCCAGATCAGTCGGGCCGTAGCGTCTTCCCTTGCGGGCCTGCCGGTCCCTCAGTTTATCGGGAGCAATAGCTGGGTCCTGGCGCCGCCTAAAACCAGGAATGGGAAGGTGATCTTTGCCAACGACCCCCATATCGGATTTGCGCAGCCAGCTGTTTGGTACGAGGCACACCTGGCAGCTCCGGGATACGAAAAGTATGGTTTTCACCTGGCGGGGATCCCTTTTCCGCTCCTGGGGCATAACCGGCAACTGGCTTACGGACTGACCATGTTTGAAAACGATGATCTGGATTTTTACTATGAAGAAGGCCACCCCTCAGACAGCAGTAAATACAGGGTTCCCGGTGGCTGGGAATCTTATACTTACAACTCCGATACCATCCGCGTGAAAGGAGAGGATGCTGTGGTCTTCACCCACAGGAGTACGATTCATGGCCCGGTAATGAACGACCTGGTTGAAACGATACGGGAATCCACTCCGGTAAGCATGTCATGGGTGTATACGGCTCAGGAAAACAACCTCCTGGAGGTACTTTACGGCATGAGTCATGCAAAGGGGCTGCAGGATTTTGAAAAAGTCCTGCCAAAACTTCACGCCCCGGGCCTGAATGTCATGTACGGGGATTCCGCCGGGAATGTCGCCTGGTGGGCAAGCGCCCACCTGTATACGCTTCCGGATAGTCTGAACACAAAAATGATCATCGAGGCCGGGCAACAGGAGGTAGCGCCGCATTATCTCAATTTCGGTCAAAACCCCAAGGCCATCAACCCCCCATGGAATTACGTCTATTCGGCAAACAACCAGCCTGAGCCTGTTCATGGCAGGATCTATCCAGGATATTACCTTCCCGAAAACAGGGCCAGGCGGATCGTGGAGATCCTTGAATCCAAGGACAACTGGGATCAAAAATCGATCAGCGCCATGCAGTTGGATGATACCTCCCCGGTCAACCCCGGGATTGTTACCAACCTGTCCAAATCCATTGATGTATCTGCGCTTTCAGACGAGGAGATCAAGTTACTGGACCTGTTGAGCCACTGGAAAGGCGATTACCGCTTAAAATCCATTGAACCGACCATTTTTCACCGCTGGATCTACTTTTTCCTTAAAGATACTTTTGAAGACGAACTGGGGCCGGAGCACTTCCGGCAAATGCTCAGTACCCACTTTCACAAAAGGCTGATTGCTCCACTCGCCGCCAGGGACACTTCGGTTTGGTGGGATAACGTTAAGACCCCGGGTCATGTGGAAACCAAGAAAGAGATCGTGGGAATGGCCTTTGACCAGGCTTTCCGGGCATTGAAAGAGCAATTGGGGGAAGAAACTCAGTACTGGACCTGGGACCGGGTACACCTCCTGGAGCATCACCACCCCCTGGGCCGGGTTGCCGCGTTACGATCCAGATTCAATGTGGGCCCTTTTCCCGTAAGGGGTACCCGTGAAGTAATCAACAATATGTCATTCAGCTACGGGGAAGATGGGATGAACTGGGTGCAATCGGGCCCGTCTACCCGCAGGATCATAGACTTTTCAGATGTTGAGAATAGCCTGAGCATCCTTCCAACTGGGGAGTCCGGCAATCCACTTAGTCCGCATTACAAGGATCAGGCCGATCTTTACGTTCAAGGGAAATTCCGGAAGATGATGCTCAATCGGGACGAAATCCAATCTACTTCGAAATCTTTACTTATATTTAAAACTCATTAATTATTGATTGATTGGGAATATGCGAATGGAATTCTCATTTTTTTTGTTTTGTTCGCGACGAGTAAGATTACAGTCAACATATAAGTAAGGCTGTATAAATTATTAATAAACAGATAATTATATTCTAAAGTATATTTGATATATACTCGTTTGTGATCATATTTGGTGGCCAAACGGCAAAATATATTACCCGGACTTTCCCGGTTAAACAAAGCTTGGGAACCATGGGGTTTAAGGAGATTTAGAAACCGCAATTCTCCGCAAATCCCGTATTAAATTCTCCAAGGAGGTAAAATAGTTGAACCGCTTATGAAAAGGAAATACGTTGGGTTGCATCTGGGGATGCTGCTACTGGGCTGTATGGCCATGCAGGGACAGCAGGCAAGTCATAACGATCTGTTCTATAACTGGTTTGACAAGCAGGTGGGGATTGAGAATACGGGACTCTATGAAGGTATCGTCTACAAGGAACAATATCGAACCATCAATGAGAATACCCAATTCTATCGCTCGCCGGATTTCCTGCCCGGGTCGGTAGTATACAAGGGCCAGCCCTATGCCAACTTATTGTTGAAATTCAATGTGTATGCGGATGAGTTGCTGCTTAAGGTGGAAAGCCACCTCGGCGGCAATACCCTGCAATTATTCAGCGACAAAGTCTCCGAATTTACCATAGATGGGGTCCCTTTCGTCCATATCTTTAATGTTGGGGCAGATCAGGACCTGAGTGGCTTCTATGAGGTATCTTACCAGGACCCCGCCATAACCCTCCTTACCAGGTATTCAAAAAAACTCTTCAGCCGGAAAGACCGGAGAAGTGTTTATTATGAATTTCTGGAGGGCAAAATGGACTATATCCTCCATTATAGAGAACACTATTATTCCATGGATTCCAAACGGGATATCATAGCCCTCTTCCCAGGTTTGAAAGGCGAGATCAATGATTTTTACAACCGTGCACGGGCCCAGCGCCGAACCAACCCCCATGCCTTTACCATCGCCCTCATGAGAAGGATCGGAAGCTTGCTTCCCCAACCAAACAGCGACCCTATTCGATGAAAAAATTACTCCTGATATTCCTTTTTTGTTACGGCGGTATTGGCCTGGCCCAGGAAGGCACCACGATCACCCTTTCGTTTGAAGACCGGCCGTTTTCCGAAGTTATCGACGAACTGGAACGGCAGTCGGGCCACGAATTCTTCTATGTAGACGAGTGGCTGCCCAATCGCTCGATCAGTGGAAACTTCGTCGATGAACCGCTCCAAAACGTCCTCGACACCCTCCTGAAAGACACCCTCCTGAATTTTTATATTATGGACGACGGGAAGGTGGTTCTTACCCAAAATGCCATCATTGTAGACACGCTTCCCGAAGCCTTTTTCGGCGAACAGGACACCGTTGCGGCGTCCGGGGGAGAACAAAATAACGCGAACCCATTATTTTATTCCGAAGCGGCTTCCGAACAGGCCAGTGAGCTCGAAAACGTTAGGATTGGAAAGCAGAACCGCAACAGTGGGCGCCGCCGGTATACCCTGAGCGGGATTGCGCGGAATGCCACTACCGGGCAGCCCATTTCCGAAATGGCCATAGTGGTGGAGGGAAGCAACATTGGGACGGCCACGAACTCAGACGGGTATTACGAACTCGAACTTCCGGCAGGGGTTAATATTTTGTCCACTTCGGCCCTGGGTATAGAAAGCAGCCGGAAGAAGGTCATCATTTACAATGACGGGACCCTTAACTTCGATTTACAGGAAAGTTTTGAGGTACTCGAGGAAGTGGTGGTGGAAGGAAACCAGAACCGGAATGTGGAACAGGCGGCCACTGGGGTTACTCTGATCGAAGTGGAGAAAATTAAGAATATCCCCCTGGTGCTTGGCGAACGGGATATCCTGAAGGCTGCGGTAACCCTGCCGGGGATTTCCACCGCCGGGGAGGGAGCCGCGGGGTATAATGTCCGCGGCGGGCGAACCGACCAGAACCTGATCCTCCTGGACAATGCCGTGATCTACAACCCTTCCCACTTCTTTGGGATTTTCTCTGCTCTGAACCCCTTTACTTCAGGAGACGTGAATATTTATAAAGGGAGTATCCCGGCTGAATACGGAGGCCGGCTTTCCTCGGTTTTCGATATCCGGACCGAAGATGCCAATACCGAAAAATTCGCCGGGGAAGCCTCCATTGGGCCCGTTACCAGCAACCTCACGCTGGAAACCCCGATCGTAAAGGACAAAGCAGGAATCCTTGTGGGTGGCCGTGCTACCTATTCAGACTGGATCCTGCGTTCCCTCGATGAGGAAGAACTCAGTAAAAGCCAGGCCTCATTTTACGATTTCGTGGCAAAATATAACCACAAACTGAACGAAAATAACGAGCTTCGCGCAACCGGATACTACAGCCATGATGCCTTTAGTATCACCTCGGATTCGCTCAACAATTACAGCAACCGGCTCCTCTCCCTGGAATGGGATCATAAATTTAACGACAAACATACCGGCAGCCTGATCCTTTCGAATAGTCAATACCAGTTCAATATCGAATATGACGGGGATTCCAACAATGATTTTGATTTGGGCTATCAGATAGACGAGACCGAGCTAAAATTCAGGCTGAAGTACCTGCTCAATGATGCCCATACCCTGGATTATGGGATATCTTCCAAATATTATGGGGTAGACCCGGGCAGCAAACGCCCTTCCGGAGACCAATCCGAAGTGACCCCGCTAATCATTCCGGAAGAACAGGGCCTGGAATCGGCGGCCTTTCTATCGGACAGTTGGAAAGTAAATGATAAGCTGCTGATCGATGCGGGGCTCCGGTATTCCGTTTACCTGGCATTGGGCGCTGCTTCCCAGCGGATCTACGAGGAAAATTCACCTAAGAACAACAGCACATTGGTGGAAACCCGGGAATACAAAGACAATGAAGTCATCAAAACCTACGGGGGGCCTGAAGTGAGGGTGTCCGCCCGCTATTTCCTCGGGGAAGACTTTTCGGTGAAGGCGAGCTACAACAATACCTTCCAGTACATCCATACGCTATCCAATAATACGACGGTATCACCCACCGATACCTGGAAACTATCGGACTACAACATCAAACCCCAGGAAGCCAACCAGGTTGCCCTGGGCTTTTACAAAAACCTGGAAGGCAATAAGTACGAGATCAGCCTGGAAGGGTACTATAAACGATCCAAGAACATCCTGGATTACAAGGTAGGGGCCCAGTTACTCCTTAATGATGCAATCGAGACCGAAGTATTGCAGGGCGACGGGAAGGCTTATGGCGTGGAATTCCTGGTCAGGAAGAATGAAGGCGCTTTGAACGGGTGGGTGGGATATTCCTATTCGCGCTCCTTCGTAAAACTGGACAGCCCCTTCCGGGAAGAACGCGTGAATAATGGGGAGTATTTTCCCGCGAACTATGACAAACCGCACGACTTCAGCCTGGTGGCGAATTACAAGTTCACCAGGAGGTTCAGCGTGTCGGCCAACTTTGTTTACCAGACAGGACGGCCGGTGACCTATCCGATCGGGAGCTATCAGTTCAACAATGCCGAATATGTGTTCTACAGCGACCGGAATAAGTTCCGCATCCCCGACTATTATCGGTTAGACCTGAGCTTTAATATGGAAGGGAACCACAAGATCAAGAAATTCGCGCACAGCTTCTGGAATTTTTCCATTTATAACGTACTGGGGCGTAATAACCCCTATTCCGTATTTTTTGTGACCCAGGACGGGGAATTAAAGGCCTATAAGAGTTCCATATTCTCGATCCCGGTGCCGACCATCACCTACAATTTTAAGTTTTGAGCCGTATGAAGAAGCGGATGGCAGACAACATTTTTGGGAAAGAGGCGGGCTTTGTATTCCTGATTTACCTATCTATGGTTACACGAGGGTGTGTGGAGCCCTTTGATGCCGAAACCCTGACCTTTGAGAGCGCCCTGGTTATCGATGCCAGTATTACTAATGAATTGAAAATACAGGCAATTCAGCTGAGCAGGACTTTTGCCTTTGAAGAAGACGGCCCACAACCTGAACGGAATGCGGAGGTATCTGTAGAGGATGATCAGGGCTCTACGGTACAATTTAATGAGAGCGCTCCCGGGATCTACCATTCCGAGGTGGAATTTGCTGCCCTGCCCGGGAAAACCTACCAGCTATTTGTACATACCAAAAACGGACGAAACTACCTGTCAGACTCGGTTAAACTTGCCCCGGCGGCTACCATGGACGATTTATACGCCGAGCGATCTTCCAATAGCAATGGGGTGGAAGGTATGGCGATCCGTGTCAATAGTTCAGGTGTTTCGGGAAACGCGCGTAACTACCGCTACGAATATGAAGAAACCTACAAGATCATTGCGCCACGCTGGAACAGGGACCAGTTGGTTCCAGACCCGGAGAGCCAGTGCGGCATGCTGGTAGCACCAAGGGAAAGGGATGAACAGGTATGTTATGCCACAGACTTGTCAAACAACATCATCCTGACAGAGACGAATTCATTTCCGGAAGATCAGGTGAAAGGCTTTACGGTACGATTCATAAACCGCAAAAACTATATAATTTCACACCGTTACAGCATCCTGGTACGCCAATATGTACAGTCGGCTACAGCCTATACCTTCTTTGAAACCCTTAAGGATTTTTCAGGGTCTGAAAGCCTGTTCTCACAAACACAGCCAGGATTTTTGGAGGGCAATTTACATTCGGCTGATTCGCCTGATGAAAAGGTATTGGGATATTTTGACGTGGCAATGGTAACCGAAAAGCGAATATTTTTCGATTACGATGATTTTTTTCCGGGAGAACCCCTTCCTCCTTATGTTTCACCGTGCAATACATCTGCACCACCCCTCGCCGCCGGAATACCCCCACATTGTGTTTTGCGATCAATAGTGGCTTCTGATGTGGTAAGGTATTTGAATACAAATGATCAGCCTGAAATCGGGGAAGGTCCATATCTGGTAGTGCCCAGGGAATGCGGAGATTGCACGGAATTAGGAAAAACAGCCGTTCCGGCATTCTGGGTAGAGTAAAATGAAGAATAAATTAGTGATCTATTGATGATTGTAAATAGGAAAAGAACCTGCCGATTGGCAATGGGTTTGGCCATTCTGATGAGTCTTTCAACTTGTGTGGAACCTTTTGAGGCGGAGACCCTAACTTTTGACAGCGCCCTTGTGATCGACGCGACCATTACCAATGAAATGAAGCAACAGCAGGTTTTTCTGAGCCGTACATACCGCCTGGAGGCCGACGGGCCCAAGCCGGTGAGGAGTGCTCAGGTGACCGTTACGGATTCGCAGGGCAATGCCTATCAGTTTCAGGAAAAGGCTGCCGGGACCTACATGTCCCAGTCGGTTTTTGCTGCCCTGCCCGGGACTTCCTATAAGTTGCAGGTTACCACCTCAAACGGCCGCAAATATGAATCCGACATCGTGGAACTCACCCCGGTAGCCGTGATGGATCAGGTATCCGCGGAACGCACAACAAACCAGGATGGTGCGGAAGGTGTGGCCATAGTGGTGGATGCCAGCAGTCCGTCGGGGAACGCCCGGAATTACCGGTATACCTACGAAGAAACTTATAAAATCATCGCCCCAAATTGGCATCCTTCTGATCTGAGGATCCCCGAACCACCGCCGGGGGAGGACGAAGCTCCCGGATGTGATCTGGATATCGTATTGCGGGAAGAGGAAGAACATACCTGTTATGCAACCGCGCCGTCCAATAACATCATCCTCACCGAAACCAATGGGTTTCCGGAAGACCGGGTCAGCGATTTTGTCGTGCGGTTCATCAACCGCAAAAGTTATATCATTTCACACCGCTACAGTATCCTGGTCCGCCAATTGGTACAATCAGACGCCGCATATGTTTATTTCGAAACCCTGGCCAGGCTATCTGGCGATGAAAGCCTGTTTTCACAAAGTCAGCCCGGGTTCCTCCAGGGGAATGTACATTCTGCAGACGACCCGGAAGAAAAAGTGTTGGGGTATTTCGACGTGGCTTCGGTGACCGAAAAGCGGATCTTCTTTAATTATGACGATCTTTTTCCGGGCGAAGCCCTGCCCCCTTATATAAGTCCCTGTAACGAAACCGCGCCACCACTGTCAAATCCTTCCGGTTGTGTGCTGAGACCTATAGTGGCTTCTAACAATGTGCGTTATGTGGGGAGCAATCAACCAGGTCCGTTCAGTCCGGGCCCTGGCCCTTACCTGGTGGTGCCCAGGGTCTGCGGGGACTGTACGGAAATCGGGAGCACCGAGATCCCGGAATTTTGGACTGAATAAAGAAAAATGGTATGAAAATCTCGAAGATCTTGATGGTCATAAGCTTCCTGGCACTGACCCGCCTGGCCGGCCAGGGAACCCGGGCAGACGAGGTGTACAGGACGATACCGGGGGAGGCTGTTTATGTGCAGCATAACACAAACCTGCTGTTTTCCGGGGAAACGCTTTATTACAAACTGTATTGTATGAACCCGGCCAGCGGGAAACCCAGCGCTCTGAGTAAGATAGCCTATGTGGCCATGGTAGGGAAGGATCGGCAGACAGTTTTTCAGCACAAACTTCGGCTGGAAAACGGAATGGGCCAGGGTGAGTTTTTTGTCCCGGCTAACGTTTCCACAGGAAGCTACAAGCTGATCGCCTATACCAATTGGATGAAAAATGGGCAAGGGAACCCGGTTTTTACGGCGGATGTGGTGCTGGTAAATCCCTATCAGGATACGTCCGAAAATTATCTGGAAAAGCCGGTTCCTGACAGCCTGGTTACTGATTCCCTGGAGGTATTGATTGAAAAACAGCCTGCCCCGCCAGTGGAACACGAACCAGACGCAGGCCAGCTTACCGCTACCCTGGATAAATCCCAATTCGGAAAGCGGGCCCTGGTGAGGCTGGACCTGCAAGCCGGGAATGAGACCGTAGCAGGCGGGTATTATTCATTGTCGGTGCGCCGCTTGTCCGATCTGGGCCATCCGTCAGAGCCTGAGCCGGCGCCGATCCGCATGGCCACGGCCACCTTTGGAGACACCGGGCAGGGAACGCCGGTATTACCAGAAATGAGGGGGGAGTTGCTTTCCGGAAAAGTCCAGGCCCCCGAAGAAGGGATGCCTGTAAATAATTTGCCGGTCGCTTTTTCCATTACCGGGGACGATTTTATATTCGAAATAGCCCGTACAAATGAGCAGGGTACTTTTTATTTCAACCTGGATCGCGATTACGATACAACCAAAGGTATTTTTCAGGTATTAGACCGGGAGGGGAAGGGGTATGATATCAGGATGGATGAGGAAACGGTACCAATACCTGAGTCGTTAAATTTTTACGAGTTTAGCCTGAACGATGAGCTGGCCGATGAGATCAGGACCCGGAGTATCCAGAACCAGATCGAAAATGCCTACGTGGAAGTGAAGGCCGATACCCTGATCCAACCAAGAAGGGTGCTGCCTTTCTACCGGGATTTCCAGTTGCGTTACCATCTGGACGACTTCACCCGCTTCAACACCATTGAGGAAACCCTGGTGGAGATTGTGGACCATGTTTGGCTTTCACAGGACAGGCAGGGCCAACCCATGTTCCAGGTGCGCCCGCTGGATGGCTATCTGGATGGGATCGGGATGCCTCCCATGGTATTTATGGACGGCCTTTATATTCAAAACCACAAGGATATCCTCGGGTTTCCGGCGCGGCAGATCAAAAACATCTTCATTTCCCGGGACCGGTATCAAATCGGGGCGAATGTATTCCAGGGGATTCTGGCTTTTGAAACTTTTGCTTCTGACTTTTCGGATAATTTTTACAGGGATTTCCTGAAGGCAAAGCCCCTGTTCCGCCCACAAACCTCGAAAGCATATTATTTCCAATCCTATGACAATAGCGGAAAACAGGAGCGGATTCCTGACTTCAGGCGTCAGCTGTATTGGGTACCCAACCTTTCCCTGTCGGGCGGAAAAAAACAAGTGCATTGGTTTACCTCCGATCTGGCGGGAACCTATGAAGTAAACCTGCAGGGATTTACCTCCGAAGGGCAGCCCATCTCCCTGGTCAAATTATTTAATGTAGAATAAATACTATAATATAGAAAATATTCTATATTTGTAAAAAGTTTCGTACTTTGGGTGGCAAATCAGCAGCCCATGCTCACCAAAGTATTCGGAAGTGCAGTCTTTGGCGTAGAAGCCACTACCGTGGTGGTAGAGGTCAACATAGACAAAGGGGTGGGGTACCACCTGGTAGGCCTGCCCGATAACGCGATCCGGGAGAGCAATTATCGCATCGCGGCGGCCTTGCAGAACAACGGTTATAAGATCCCGGTTAAAAAGATCACGATCAACATGGCCCCGGCCGACCTGCGCAAGGAAGGATCGGCCTATGACCTGACCCTGGCCCTGGGAATCCTTACCGCATCGGGACAGATCCGGGCAGAGAGCCTGGAGCGCTATGTGATCATGGGCGAACTTTCACTGGATGGGGGCCTGCAGCCCATCAAAGGCGTATTACCAATAGCCATACGGGCCCTGGAAGAAGGGTTCAAAGGATTTCTCCTGCCGGAGGAAAACGCCCGGGAGGCGGCCATTGTCAGTGGCCTGGAAGTGTATGGAATCAGTAATATAAGCCAGGTCATTGAATTCTTCGACCGGGGAATACCCCTGCAACCCACCGTGGTAGACCTGCAGGCCGAGTTCTTTCAGAACCTCGAGAACCCTGAGTTCGATTTTTCGGATGTCCGGGGACAGGAAGGGATCAAGCGCTGCATGGAGATCGCAGCCGCCGGGGGACATAACATAATCCTGATAGGCCCGCCGGGAGCGGGAAAAACCATGCTGGCCAAACGCCTGCCGTCCATCCTTCCCCCCATGACGCTGGAAGAAGCCCTGGAAACCACCAAGATCCACTCAGTGGCAGGAAAGATCAAAAACAGGGGGTTGATGAGTCAGCGGCCCTTTCGTAATCCCCATCACACCATTTCGGATGTGGCCCTGGTAGGAGGGGGGACTTACCCCCAGCCCGGCGAAATCTCCCTTTCCCACAACGGGGTGCTGTTCCTGGATGAGCTTCCCGAATTCAAACGCAGTGTGCTGGAAGTGATGCGGCAACCCCTGGAAGACCGGGAAGTAACCATATCCCGTGCCAGGTTTACCGTGACCTACCCGAGCAGCTTTATGCTGGTGGCCAGCATGAACCCCAGTCCCTCCGGGTATTTTAATGATCCCGGTGGCCCGGTAACCACTTCACCGACCGATATGCAACGATACCTGGGCCGGATCTCCGGGCCGCTGCTCGACCGTATCGATATCCATATCGAAGTGACGCCCGTCCCCTTCGAAAAATTATCGGACGACCGCAAAGGAGAGGGAAGCCTTGCTATCCGCAATAGGGTCACAGCCGCCCGGGAACTGCAGACCCTCCGTTTTGAAAACCTTCCGAATATCCATTACAATGCCCAGATGAACAGCAAACATATCCGGGAATTCTGCAAGATGGATGACACCTCGCGGCAGCTGCTTAAAAACGCCATGGAGCGACTGAACCTCTCGGCCCGCGCCTATGACCGGATTTTAAAGGTAACCAGGACCATTGCCGACCTGGAACGAACGGCCGCCCTGTTGCCTGCACATATCGCAGAAGCCATCCAGTACAGGAGCCTGGACAGGGAAGGATGGCTTGGCTAAAGGCAAGTTTCAAATTCCAAGCACCAAATTTCAGAGATGAAGTTGCTTAAAAACATCGGAATTTGGAATTTGGAATTTGGTGCTTGGAATTTTCAATACGGGTGGTTGGGTTAGATATTAGAGGTATGAATTGCGAAGGAATAACTAGCAGTTCTGCGAAAAATATTAAACTAAGAAGGTGGGGTAAGTTTCACCATCAGGGATTGACTTTTTGCAATTCTTAGATAAAAGATGAAAAATTTAAAGTTTCTTTAAAAAACGTTCACCTGAACATTAATAAATCTACAGGCCTTTCAGGTTTTCAATAACCGACTCGGCCGCTTTATACATGCTTAAAAAACTCAATCTGATATTGTAATATATGGGAAGCTGATTATCCCAACTTGCATAAACGATGGGCTTTTTCAGAAACGACCTGAAATCTGCATCTCCTAATTGATAGGCTTTCGTATTCACGGAACCCAAACTTTGTTTTGCTCCGGGCTTTAGAAATATACCCAGGTTTCCAATTTCACGTCGAATTTCCCAGACCGAACCTAAATAATAGTTTTGGCCACTAATGTCATAATGCACTTTGTAATCCGAAAATGCAAGTAAAAACTCTGCTATGGAACCCAAAATTCGTTTATTGGAAATCAAACCTATTTTCCCTGAAGCTATAGCTTCATTATAAGAGGTAAGAACCGGTTCAACTGTAACAATGTCAAATGCCGCCGAGCCTAAACTTTTTAAAGAATCAACAGGTATATCCAAATTATCCTTGTACGAAAGGCTTAAAAACGTTTCCGTTCTGTAAATCAGGTTATCTATTTGAGAAATACTGGATTCCAAACGTGTGCGGGAAATTTCAAAATCTGTTATCATCGATTTAATCAGTACTTCTTTTTCATGCTTGACCTTTTGCCTTTCATTCCAATTATTAATTTGCAAGGCAATCAAAATCCCAATCACCACAAGTACAACTTCTCCCAGGGCATACATTAAATATTTGCTTAATTTATTCTCGGTCAAAAGCTGTTGGCGGATTTTGCGAAAGAATTTGATCATACTGAATATCGGTTGGCTGTTATCGTATTAAAGTAGTAATTTATTAAATAGGCATTTTGTACTCAATCGTAAATATGTTAAGCACAAATTAAAAGAAAGGACCGTCATTTCGAATCCTGTAATGGCCGGCGGAAGCAATCGCACCTACCTGGCTTGGAATATCGTTTACAGGAATCCCTCGATAAGTTTTGTCGGAATAATGAATAAGGCACAGAGGGGATACCGGATTTTTATTTCCTCACTATCGTTATGAATCAAATACAGTTAGGGTAGGAAATCCCATAAATCATATCCGTAACGTCATGAATAGAATACCTCCTCCTGCCCAAAATGCACGTGAAAAATGATCTTTTTAACCCGAAAGATTCCAGGGCATCCGGCGGGCATCAACGTATGAAATTATTACCGATATTCGGGCCTAAAGGGATCAGATGGCTACTCAATTCCAGGGCACACCGGTGGATTTGGGGGGCTATATATCCGATTGACGCGCTATGCGAAGAACACTGGTGAGGTTCCGGAACAGCAGGTTCCGGAGATTTATACAAAGGCATGAAAAATATGCCGGGATCATATTTTTTATAGGGGGATTTATTTTCGATTCATTTACGCTCGGGCGGGTAGACCGGCCGTACGGACTGGTTACCTTGTGCCTCCACATGGCCTGCCTGACGGTTACGATTTACCTGTATAACAAGGTGGATGACGGCCGCTGGAAAAATACCTGGCTGGAACACTATGAAGAATATTTGCCCCTGGCCATACAGTTTTTCTTCGGGGGGTTGTCTAGCGCCTATGTAGTCTTCTTCTTTCGTAGTGTCTCCCTGTCCAAAACAGCCTTCTTCTTTCTCATTTTGGTCGCCCTGCTTTTCGCCAATGAGTTCCTGAAAAGGCGGATCTCTAACAAATACCTTCAGTTCAGCGTCTATTTTTTTATAAACCTCACGTTTTTCACCTTTATGATCCCGGTCTTCATCAAAGAAATGAACACCAGGGTTTTTCTATACTCAGGCCTGGTAAGCCTCACCACTACCATTATCCTGATCCTCTATATATACTGGGTTAGCCCAAGTACCCGGGCTGAGATCCATTTGGCCAAGTTACTGGGCATCATCCTGTTAATCTATGCGACGATCAATGCGTTTTATTTTTTTAACCTGATCCCCCCGGTACCCCTCGCACTGGACAACGGCATTGTGGCGCATCACATTGCGGTGGAAGACCATACCTATGTGGTTACTTACGAACATGACGAATGGTATAGGTTTTGGCGGGACCACCGACTGAAATACGTGTACAGGTCGGGGGAAGACATCTATGTTTTTACTTCCATCTTCGCCCCGACCGATTTGAAGAAAACCGTTATGCACAGATGGAAATGGTATAACGAAACCACCGGGGCCTGGGAAATTGTCGAAGACCTGGATTACGACATTACCGGAGGGCGCGACGGGGGCTACCGGGGATATACATTTAAGAGCAATGTGAAGGAAGGGCTATGGAAGGTGGAAGTAATCACCGATGAGGAACAGGTGCTTGGCGTGGTGGATTTTAAGGTTGTCATGGGCCCATCTTTGTCGCCAAAAGGGCTAGCTACCAAAAGGTTCTGATTTGTGAGGTTGACAGCGGACAGTAGGAAGCAACAGTAAAAAATAATAACCATAGGGTACTTGCAGGATAAGGCTGGTATTTCAAAATAAAAAGGCACATTTTCTTATAATTGCCCTGATTGGCAGTTGTGGAATTAAATTGCATTTTACACCAAAGGGCTCAAATATTCAGGGAAACCCGACCTGGTCAGCGTTTTAGTATCTCATCTATTAACACAATAATTTCACTTGCATCGTTAGCCTCTTGTCGCATGGACGTTATATAAATGCTTCGCCAATAAATTGATTTGTTAAAGGCATTCTTGATTTCCCTGTCGACTCGTATTTTGGGATAATCAAATTTTACACCTTCGTTCATACTTCCATAATAGTTATAATCGACTTTCGAATGAAATTGATTTATTTCGATTGTTTTCAGGGCGTCACCAAGCTTTGAAAATAGGGAATACATCGACTGCGCATTTTCCAAATACCATATATAACTTTGGTTTAGTTTCTAATCAACCCTGTCGAGTTTGCCCTTGGCGATAATCACATCACTCCGGCTGATATTCTTATTAAAAGGGGTGAGTACCTGAAATTTGGATAACGCCATGGAAACCATACTTTCGGCTCCTTCCGGGAGTTGCAATTCCTTTTCGAATAATTGTAAGGTTGCCATTAAGCTATCATTGATACCCTTGTACTCTGATATTTTTCGATTTAGGGATATGATATCTACCCCGAGTTCAATTTTCAGATTATTCAAAAATTCCCGATCGCCCTGCCTCATTTACCGTTCCTCATTCCAGTTATTGATTTGCAGGGCGATCAATATCCCTATGACCACCAAAACTATTTCTCCAAGCGCATATCTGGAATACTGAAGGAATGTGCCATCTTAAGAAAGTCGCCTGCGGATTTTGCGAAAGAACGGGGTCATGGAATGCAGATGATTGGTTGGTATGGTCTAAGGTAGGCAATAATCGGGGATGTTTGGCCTACGGCATTTACAGGTGGCAGGGAAACCACCCCGTAGTTCTTAGGTGTAATTAATGATATCTAAATGCTGGTTTTATGCATTGATCCGATGTAGCTTCAACCCCGGGGTGGGGTTCAGCACCCCAATGGTGAAAACCAGAATTTTCGTCCCTTCTTATGGAGAAAAGCAGTTGAAATACATAATATTCAGGGCATTATTCGTTTTATAGATAATGTATTTCTATATTCATCCCAATCAACCTGACCGAAACAAGAAGCTACCCGTGCGGCGATTTAATATCTTCATAGGCAGCGTGATCCTGATGGGCGCCCTTTTTGCGGCCATTTCCGGGATCGGGCACCCAACATCCAAAAATACTCCCCAAACAGCGGAGACCCATAAACAACAGGCAGACCCCAATGCGCTGGCGCAGTACCAATGGCATCAACAGGAATTGATCAAAGCCGTTCAGGCCTATTTTGAAAAGGCCATAGCCTCCGGAGAAATCGTTGGGGCCGGGGTGAGCATTGTGAAAGGGGATTCCATCGTATTGTCTGATGGCTACGGCAAAAGGAACAGCGACGCCAGTGCCATGGTCAACGGCCGGACTATCTTCCGCCTTGGCTCCCTTTCCAAGGGGTTTGCCGGGATATTGGCAGCCGATCTGGAAACAGAGGGCAAATTGCACTGGGATGATAAAGTAGACGACTATATCCCCGGATTTCAATTGGGGAGTCGGGCGAATTCAGACAATATAACCCTGGCCAATCTCATGTCGCACACCTCTGGGGCACCTTATCACAGCTATACCAACCTGGTAGAAGCGGGGATGCCGCTTCTGGATATCGCCCAGCGGTTTAAAAATATAAAACCCATCGCGAAGCCCGGATTGATGTACAGCTATCAGAATGCCCTTTATGCCCTTTCCGGGGAGATCATGCAAAAGGCCACCGGGCAGGGTATCAGGACTTTGCTGGAGGAAAAACTGTTTAAGCCCCTGGAGATGTGTTCCATCTCCATGGATAATGAGTCCCTCACCCACACGGAAAATGTAGCCCTCCCGCATGTGCGCGTCCGCAACCATTGGAAAACGAGGCGCCTGGAAGACAACTACTACAATGCGGTCGCGGCCGGCGGTATCAATGCGAATGCCCTGGATATGGCCCGTTGGATGCGCTTTTTACTGGGGCATAACCCGGAGGTCATGAGCAAGCCGGCTTTGGAAGAAGCCTTTACCCCTTTTATAGAAATTAAAGGCCACAGCAAATATTACCAGCGATGGCCCGGACATGTGTCATCTTACTACGGCTTCGGCTGGAGGATACATACCTTCCGGGAAGGGGGGAAAGGGCCGCTGAAAACTATCTGGCACCATGGGGGGAGCGTAAATAATTACCGGAATGAAATAGCCATTTTCCCAGATTCTGACCTGGGGATTTGCGTACTGCTAAACAATAATTCGAGGCTGGCAAGGACCGTAATCCCCGATTTGTATAAAATTGTGGAGCAAGTCTATCAACAGCACACCATAAATATTGCCAGCAACAACATAGCTAATCCGGTTCCGCTTCTTTAACAGGTTCCTTCGATACCTTAAAATTCAGCCATCCGGTCCCGACGGTTCTGAGGCGATATTGTATTCATACAAAAACGGAGGTCCCCAAACAATAAGCCGAGGGTAGCCATTTTCATACCGATAATTAAATTGACTTCGACACTTTCGGTTGCCGGCATGCTTTTGGCATTGCTTGAGACTCTTCAAGTTCGGGGTGGGGAAAACACCTCCCCGGTTGGAGCCATACTAGTATTCAGGTATCCCATGCCCGCTGTTTAGGGCCCCTTCTTTGGTTCAATTAGGAATGGGTGGCCACAGGTAAAATGACGCATAGGCTCCACCCGGTGGAGCCTGGCTGTCAATGATTATAGCCAAATTTTCAAAGGGCTTCGTTCAGCCCGGCAATCAACTGGTCGATTTCCTGCGGGGAGGTGTAATGTAAAAAGGAAATCCGCAAGGCCCCGGGATCCAACGGGATCCCCATGTCCATCAGGGGGCGTACAGCATAGAAATCACCTATGCCCAGCATGAGTTTATGCCGGGTCAGTACATCATACACCTCCCTGTGTGGCTTTTTCAACGGGATGATCGCAATGGTGGGCGCCCTGCCTTCAACAGAAGTTGTCCCGAGTACTCTGATATCCTCCCTCGATCGCAGGAATGCCAACAACCGTTCCAGAAGGGCGCTTTCCTGGGCGCGAAAGAGCCTGTTCAATGCCTGCATCCTTTCGGCTGGGCCGGCTGCATCTTCAAAATGGTGCTCGTAAACGGCGTCAAAATAATCCAGGATACCGCTCACGCTGGCGATTTGCGCATGGTCGGGGCCTGCAGGGGTGAGCATGTTTCGGGGGACACCCTCCTTGAAAAAATGGGATTGGTTCTCCACTTTGCCCATCAAGTCCTTATTCACATACATCAGTCCCAGATGCGGCCCGAACGTTTTGTAAAGCGAGAAGAGATAAATATCTGCGCCAAGTGTATTCAGGTCGGGGAATCCATGTGGAGCCCCGGCGACGCCGTCTACCACACTGAGGGCCCCGTGGTTGTGGATAACTGTATTGATTTCCCTGACAGGATTGATCTGGCCTATGAGGTTGGAACATTGGGGGTAAGCGACCATCCGGGTCTTTTCGGAAAAGAGGCTTTTCAGTTCCCCTGCGTCCAGGAGGCCGGTTTCCGGGTGTACGTGCCACTCCCTGATCTTAAGGCCCCGCTTTGCCAACCGCCTCCAGGCGCCCGAATTGGCTTCATGATCCTGACAGGAGACGATGATTTCGTCCCCCTCCTGCCACATGGGTCGCATGGCCTGGGCCAGCACATATACGTTTTGAGTGGTGGAAGGGCCGAAATGAACCTCTGAACTATCCACGTTCAGGTATTCGGACATCCTGGAATAGGACTCTTCCATTAATTCCCCGGCCCGCTTTGAAGCTGGAAAAGGGTAATAGGGTTGCACCTTGTTTTTCAGGTAGAATCCCGTCAGACGATCCACTACCTGCCGGCATGGATAAGACCCGCCGGCATTTTCAAAAAAGGCCCATCCCTGTAGGGAAGGTTCGGTAAAGGCCCGGAATTGGGATCGAACAAATGGTAAATCCAATCTCATTTCGTTAAAAAGTATCCATATTGATATCGTAAATAAACATTAAATTTAATTATAAATTTATTCCCATTAAACAGAGACTGATATGAAGTGGAGAGGTAACCGGCAAAGTTCAAATGTAGAAGACCGTCGCGGGCAATCCGGTTCGGGCGGTGGCCTGGGCAGATTTAACCCCATGTTACTGGGCTCCCTGATCCGGTTACTATTTTCTAAAGTTGGTTTGATCATTGTCGGCCTGTTCCTCCTTTTCTCTTTTATTACCGGAAATAACCCCCTGCGCCTGCTGGGGGATATATTTGTGGGAGGTGATAACCAGGTAGAAAATACGTCCCCTTACCAGGGTACCGAAGCTGAAAACGAACTGGCCGATTTCAGTGCAACCATCCTGGCCAGTACGGAAGATGTCTGGAACCAGCTGCTATCCAATTACCGGGAACCCACCCTGGTATTATTTACCGGTTCCGTGGCATCTGCCTGCGGTTCGGCCTCCAGTGCCACCGGGCCGTTTTATTGTCCGGGAGACGAAAAACTCTATCTCGACCTTAGTTTTTTTGCCGAGATGGCGCATCAGTTGCATGCCCCCGGGGATTTTGCACAAGCCTATGTCATAGCCCACGAGGTAGGACACCATATTCAGAAAATTACCGGCATTTCCGATAAGATGCAGAAACTCCGGAGCCAGTTGAGTACCACGGAATACAACAAATATTCTGTTCGTTTGGAACTGCAGGCCGATTTCCTGGCAGGCGTTTGGGCCCATTACGCCCAGGAGGGAACCCATATGATGGAATCCGGCGACCTCGAGGAAGCCCTGAATGCCGCAAATGCCATAGGAGACGACCGGCTTCAAAAACAAGCTACCGGGCATGTGGTGCCGGATTCATTCACCCACGGTACTTCCGAGCAGCGGATCCGCTGGTTCAAAAAAGGCTTTGAAACCGGCGATCTCGCACAGGGGGATACCTTTAACGCAAACCCTTTGTAGCCTTCCCTTCCGGAGGAACCCCCCTTATTTACCAGGGAGAAATTTCAGCCATAATCCCGCCCTGCTTCCCGGAAAAAATGCTTAGTTTTAAAGGGATCTAAGCCATCCTTATAATCACTAAGGAAAGCTCCATAAAACCGTTTCTATGAAGATAGATATCAACAACAGGGAGTATGAAATCACGGCCGACCTTTCCACACCCTTGTTGTGGGTTATCCGCGAACAGTGCGGATTGACCGGCACCAAATTTGGCTGCGGAATTGGCCAATGCGGCGCATGCACCATTCACCTGGACGGGCAGCCGGTCCGTTCCTGCCTGACCCCGCTACAGGCGGCAGAGGGAAAGGCGGTCACCACCATCGAGGGGATTGCTCCCGGGAATGGGGAATACCATGTATTGCAGCAGGCCTGGATCGAAGAACAGGTGCCCCAGTGCGGCTACTGCCAGTCGGGTCAGCTAATGACCGCCCATGCACTGCTCGCTGCCAACCCGGCGCCCAGCGATGAGGAGATCGACCAGGCCATGAACGGGAATATCTGTCGTTGCGGCACTTATTCCCGCATAAGGAAAGGAATCAAAAAAGCAGCCGCTGCCATGGCTGTATCTGAAAACATTAAAGACTCAGGCCATGGGGAAATGGACTAGAAGGGCATTTATAACTGCCGGGGTGCTTACAGGCGGAGCCCTGGTGATCGGAGTGGCTATACGCCCGGGCAACCGTTCCAAAAAGGTAAAGGGACTTATTGCCGGGGAAGATGAAACCGTTCTCAATGTCTGGCTGAAAATCGGAAAGGAAAATGTGGTGACCGTCATCGTGCCGCATGCAGAAATGGGGCAGGGCACCCATACCACCCTGCCCATGATGCTTGCCGATGAGATGGATGCCGACTGGCAACTGGTGCGGATGATGGAGGCCCCTGCCAATAAGGAATACGCAAATTATGCCCTCGGGAAGGGATTTATTCTGGGGGAGAAGGAATTCCCCGCATTCCTGATCGATACCGTTGATGGTTTCTTCCTGACAGTAACCAAGCATATGGACCTTCAGATTACAGGCGGAAGCGCTTCCGTGCGTTTTACCGGCATGAATGCCATGCGGGTTGCCGGTGCTGCGGCCAAAGCCGTCTTGTTACAGGCCGCTGCCGATACCTGGCAGGTGCCAATAGAGGAGCTGGAGGCCAAAAACAGCCAAATATCCCATACGAAAAGTGACCGTTCGGCTCCCTTCGCGAGTTTCGCCCTGCAGGCAACCCAATTGTCGCAACCGGCTAAACCCAGGCTTAAGAACCCTGAAGAATTCAATATCATGGGGACATCACCCCCCCGATTTGATATTCCCGCCAAGGTAGACGGCACTGCTACTTTTGGCATTGACGTGGTCTTGCCGGGCATGAAATATGCCACAATTAAAGCCGCTCCCGTATTTGGCGCAAAGATTAAATCGGTGGATGACAACGCCGCGGTTGGAATGCCCGGGGTTATTAAGGTGATTCCCTTTGAAACAGCGGTTGCCGTTATTGCCGATGGCTATTGGCAGGCCAAAACAGCGCTGGATAAGATACAGGTCACTTATCACCCAAGCGGGAATGAGTCGGTTGGGCAAGCCGATATTTATTCGCAATATGTGAAGGATATGGAGGCCTCGGCAGCCGGAGGCGACGACAAAAAGGATGTAAAGAAGGGCGATGTACAGGCTGCTTTGGATACCGGGGGCCAGCTGGTTGAGGCGGAATACAGGGTCCCCTATCTCGCTCATGCCACCATGGAACCGATGAATTGTACGGCTTATGTAACTGAAGGGAAATGCGAAATATGGGCCGGAAGCCAGAATCCGCTGGGGTTTGCGACTGCGGCCGCAGATCTGCTCGACCTGGAACCCGAACAGGTAGAGGTACACAACCAGTACCTGGGGGGAGGATTCGGAAGAAGAGTGCAGGTAGACGTGGCCGTACAGGCCGTCCGTATTGCCAGGGAAGTGGATTTCCCGGTGAAGCTGATCTGGTCCCGGGAAGAGGATATGAGGCAGGATTTTTACCGGGAAGCCAATATTAGTCGATTTAAAGCGGTGCTCAGTAAAGACGGGAAAATTGCGGCATGGGACAACCAGTTCCTCTTTAAGCACGATCCGGAGGAAGCCCCCCATATCCCCTATGATGTAGCCAATCAGTATATCCACTTTGCCAAGAGTCAAACCCATGTCCCCTGGGGTTACTGGCGCAGCGTGGATTCTTCCATGCACGCTTTTTTCACGGAGTCCTTCATGGACGAACTCGCACACCAATCCAAACAGGATCCATATGAATTCAGGAAACGTCAATTGGCCAATGCCCCGCGCTTCGAAAAGGTCCTGGACCTGGCCGCCGAGAAGTCGGGTTGGGGAGGGGCGCTGCCACCCAACTGGGGTAGGGGGTTATCCCTCCACATGGCTTTTGGTACCATTGTCGCCCAGGTGGCGGAAATCGAAATGCTGGAGGATGGTTTGAAAGTCCACCGGGTGGTTTGTGTGGCCGACCCGGGCTTTGCCTTTCACCCCAACGGGTTTGAAGCCCAGATGGAAAGCGGGATTGTATTCGGCCTGACGGCAGCCCTGTATGGCGAAATTTCCATCGAAGAAGGGGCCGTTTTGCAAAGTAACTTCCATGACTACCAGATGGTGCGGATGAAGGAGGCGCCAAAAATCGAAACATATGTCATCAATAGCGGGCACTGGCCCGGTGGGGCAGGGGAACCCAGCACCCCCGGCATTGCCCCTGCCCTTACCAATGCAATTTTTAACGCCACCGGGATACGGGTACGGGAATTGCCGGTCAAAAACCACAACCTGAAAGCAGCGAAAGAAGTTATCGGCTGAGCCTGAGCTTGTCAACATGCCAGGGCCACTAACTTATGTGATTGAATTTGCGCATGGCACCACTCAAGCCGGAAAAAGGTTGCATACCGGGCAGGATATGGTAATATGTGTATCTTAATGTCGGGAATACGCTAAGTTTATGAAGATATTGTTTATTGGAGGTACCGGAAATATCAGTACGGCATCCAGCCGGCTGACCCTGCAGAGGGGTATAGATCTGTACCACCTGAACCGCGGCAACCACAGTAAGCCACTGGAAGGGGTACAAACCCTTGTGGGGGATATAACAAACGAGGCAACCCTTGCATCCCTCGAAGGCCACCACTGGGATGTTGTGGTCAACTGGATTGCTTTTACCCCTTCGGACATCGAGAGGGACCTGGCCTTATTCAGGGGAAAGACCAGCCAATATATTTTTATCAGTTCGGCTTCCTGTTACCAGACACCTTTGCGGTATCCAGTAATCACAGAATCCACCCCCCTCTGCAATTCCCTTTGGGACTATTCCCATGAGAAGATCCGCTGTGAAGACCGGCTTATGAAGGCATACCGGGAAGAGGGGTTTCCCGTCACCATCGTCCGCCCGTCTCTCACCTATGAAACGGTGATTCCGATCGCCATCGGCGGGTTCAGGGAATATACAACCGCCGACCGTATCCTTAAGGGAAAGGAAATTATCATCCATGGAGACGGGACTTCCCTTTGGACAGTTACTCATTCGGATGACTTTGCCAAGGGCCTGGTAGGACTGCTTGGCCTTCCTCAGGCCATTGGCCACGCCTTCCATATTACATCCGACGAGATCCTCAGCTGGAATATGATCTATACTATCCTGGCCGAAAGCCTGGACTGTGAATTACATCCTGTTCATATCGCTTCGGATTTTATCTGCCAGGTGGAGCCTTCCTATACCGGGACCTTGTTGGCAGATAAGGCGGAGAGCGTCATATTCGACAATACCAAGATCAAAACGTTTGTCCCTGGTTTCCGGGCCACCATCCCTTTCGCAGAAGGCATCAAAAGGACCTTGCAGTGGCTGGATGCGGAACCCGGCAGGAAGGTGGTCAATCCGGAGGAGAACGCCCGGATAGAGCACATCCTCAACCAATATAAGGCCATGGGAAAAGCCCGGGACAGTGGGAGACGTTAGTTGCATCCAGTCCTGTAACGGCCTTAATCGGTGGTGTTTATTTAACGGCCTGTCTGGATAAGAGCCTCCAGTAACCATCCTGTTTGGTAAACACATACAGGACTTTAAGCGTTATGGGACTTTCCTTGCCATCAACCATCAGGACAATATGGATGATGCCCCGAACCCAGGCTGCATCCCTATCAATGGTTAGGTCCTGATCGGTGAAATCTACAGACTTGTAATGGTCTGCGTGCAATACATTGTCTATGTAAGTGGATTTATCTTCAATCCTCCCGGTTGAATGCCCGTAGGTGAGTTCTTCGGATGTCAAATTAGCCAGTTGTACAGAATCTGCGGCCACCATGGCCTTGTGGAGTTGTTCAACCGTAATTTCCAGCGCCTGCCGGTCCAGGTCCAGGGTCCTGAGGAAAGCCAGGTGCATGGGGAGCTGGGAAGCCGCCCGTGAGGATTCGTCCTCTATGAAATGGTATTTCACCCCCGTTTCCCTGGCTGCTTTCATGACTGCGGCAATGTTCACATCCCCGCTACCCAGGACGACGTTCCGCTCCGGGTCCTGCCTTCCATTCAGGTTGCCGACAGAGCCGATCATACGGTCTTTCAAGTGCGTAACCGGGTACCGCCCGGGATACTTCCGCAACAGGGCGGCGGGGTTCTGGCCCGGGTTCCGCATCCAGAATACATCCATCTCAATATTTACATATCTGGGATCGAGATGCTCCATCATATAGTCGTACATGGTCCCTGGACCCGGGTATGGTCTGAACTCGTAGCCATGGGCGTGGTAGAGGAATGAAATGCCGGCCTCGGCGAATTGTTTCCCTGCCTTGTTAAATACCTCTATCCCTTTCTTCATATCATCAAAGGTAAAGTTGTCTCCGTCGTGGGGAATCCAATAGCATACGGCGTATTCCGCACCAAAGAACTTCAGGTTTTCAATGATGGCCTGAATACTGTCGCGATTCTGTAATTTTTCGAAAGAGGTCCCCCCGGCCACCACATCAAACCCGTATTTGTCCAGGAGTGCTTTGTATTCTTCCCGCGGCATGCTACGGGACCCTGTCGCACCTTCCAGATACCTGATCCCCATTTGGTGTAACTTTTTGAGTCCTTCCTCCACATTATCCTTCAGGAGGTGTCTGGCCGTACCCATTATAATGCCCACTTCCTGGGCCTGGATTTGAATGGAAACAAGGAGGGCGATAGAGGCGAATACTGCTTTTTTCATCGAGATAGAGTTTGGTTGTAGCATCCTAAAGTAATAAAAAATAAGGAACAGGTATATGCGGCCGGATTCAAAAGAAAAAACAGGCTATGACGCCTGTTTTATCCTGAATAAATTGTTTTAGTATATGGCAAAAATAACTCCTGTTTGCTGGCAGGATCAATGATTTTCTGCCATGGCACCCGGAGGAGGCAATACAAAGACCTCCGGTTGTGGATTCAGTGGGGTTAGTTCTTTGCCGGCAAAGGCAGGGTGGCTTTCCGGGATAAAATTTGCCCGGAAGGTACTGTAGGGCATGAACATCGGATTTACCGGGTCGCCATTAGGCTGGTGGATGTTCCCCCGGTAGGGGTTCAGGTATTCCCATACGGTCTCCCCCTCAGGGGTCACTTCAAAAAAGCGGCCCCGGGCCCCTTCATTGATAAAAGTGTGCCCGTCTGGCATGCGCTGTGCCCCGGAGATAAAACTACTGTAAAAGGAGAGGGTATCCGGTGCCCTGTAAAACCAGGTAGGTTTTTCCGGTCCATAAGCCTTGCCGGCTGCCAAGGTGTAGCTTCCTTCCCCGTTAAGAGGGGGTGTTATTTCAAATACCATGGAGTAATTATTTCCTGTATTGCCCATGGTGGACCAATCGATATCACCGGGAGGGTGGTTGTTGAAGACCGTAAGGTCCCCGCCCCCGGGCAGGCCTTTGGCTATCCAGCGTACGTCGTGCTGGCCGAACAATTGCCTGCTTGTGGAATCACCCTGTCCGTAATTATGGGGATTTCCCCATCGGTAGAGCAGGTCGCCGCCCTTACCTCCAAAGCCGCCCTGATGTCCGGCCGCTTCCTCGGTGGAAACACTGTGATCTATGATAAATATTTCACTTAGCTGGGGGGAACTGAATACGATCTGGTCCAGGTCGGCATTATAATCGATAGCATTAAAATGGTAAAGATCGGCCCCGCGGTTATTGATGGTCTGGTTCCGCTCTGCCATCCCTTTGGCCTTCAGTGCATCCAGGGTATCCTGGTTCATGACGGGAGGTGCAGGTTGGCCTACATTGAAGTCGATCAGTTCCGGGTGTTCTGCCGGATTGCCGAAATTAGCCTTGCTCTCATCCATACCTTGTATCAAATGGTCTGCCAGGCGCCATTGCCATACCACCTCGCCCCCGCGGGGGCCCTGAGGTACTATTTCTAATATTTTTTCGAGCCACGCCCCGGATTCCGGCATCAGTTCCTTTTTTCGTCCTAATGCCAGGGCGTCCTCCCGGGAGGTTACTTCATATACGATGGCAAGGATATGGCCGTTGGGCATAACGGTAAAATCGTGGTGCACAATCTCATGTTCATTGGCCAGTTCATAATCCCATAGCATTTTACCATCCCAGGCTATCTTCTGGATACGGCCATAGGGGCCCCCGAAACCGAAGACAGGGTAATCAGGGTCGTTTGCGCCCAAAAAAATGGAACCGTCTTCCTGCAGATAGGCGTTAAACACCCCGTAATTGCTCTTCCATTGATGCACCACTTCGCCCTTACGGTTAATGAGGTCGATAAAAGGAGAATTGGTTTCTGCAAAAAGGATGTATCCCGGGGACAGCCCTTCCGAATTTTTTATCAGGCTTCGCTTGTATTTGAAACCGAACATATCCCGGTCTTTGGTAACATCCTGTTGAGCCGTGGTACCCCGGTCATGGCAACTGAAGCCCAGGATCATTAAGCATACAAAACTGCATAATAGAAGTGATCTTTTCATAAAGTGTGTCGATTGGTAGTTTAATTAATTTTCGATATTAAATCTATAAAAAAACCTGCCCACATAGCATGAGAAGCAGGAAGAATTTACCGTTTAAAATGGTGTTATTGCGATTGCTTTTCACGTTTACGTAATGCATTGATAGCATTCAATCCAAAATCCTGTTCCACGGCTTTGTACCATGTTTCGTCATCTGCGGCATTCCAGTCGATCCAGTCCTCATCGGACAAGCTCGCCCGCCATTCGAGGAAAGGCACGGCATCCGGCCCAACCGGGTGCCTTAGTTTCCAGGAGGTATCCAAGGCGACCTCCAGGATTTTATCGGCTACCAGTGCCGGAGAGACGGGGTTTTCGAGGGAGGCTGCGAAAAGGCCTGCAAAACGCCTGGAATGTGGGTATATGGACGGGCTGGCGTGGGATATGTCCCTGGCCATCCCGGTATCAATAATTCCCGGTTCTACAATGGCCACACGAATGTTGAAAGGTTTTACTTCCTGGGCCAATGCCTCGCTGATTGCTTCCAGGGCGAATTTACTGGCAGCATAACCCCCCAGGGGAGAATTGCTGATATGCCCGGCGACAGAAGCAACATTGATTATAACACCCCGGCGCCTGGCACGCATGGAGGGCAGGACCTTTTGGGTGCAGCGGATAACCCCCAGAAAATTCGTTTCCATGATGGCCCGGAAATCCGAGATTTTCATTTCCTCTACAGAACCGTGGCGTTCTATCCCTGCATTATTTACCAGGACATCGATGGCCCCATGTTCTGCCAAAATCATGCCAACCGTGTCGGATACAGACGCTTCAGAATCCACGTCCATGGCTGCAATACTGATGTCAGCCCCGAGGTTGACGATTTGTTCCGGGAGTAGTGAATTCGCCGGATTGCGCATCGTGGCAAAGACTTTGTATCCGGCCTTGCCAAATGCCAGTGCACACTCAAGGCCAATCCCTTTGCTGCATCCTGTTATCAGTACATTCTTCATGATTTAATGCTGGAATTTCAATTTATCAGGCCCTTGATCCGTTCATTTAGGTCCCAGGCCGAAAACGAAGGTGACCCGAAACCGTACAAGACCATGATCAAGGCATCTGACCAGTGGTTCAATCTATTGATATCGAACAGTTATTTTTCGGGCTGTAGGACGAAAGCGGTAAATTTTTGTCCGAATGTGGGTAAAAAGTAAGCGGGCACTTCAAGCCTGAAATAATTTGGTAAACTGTTGGCATTACCTCAATTTTGGCCTACCTTCATGGGCGATAACCAATTAATATTCAAAGTGATGAAACGTTTATCCATTCCCCTTTTACTAAGCATTCTCTTAATGAGCTGTACAGAAAAAAAGGATAACTCCGCCGAAATGGCCTTTCAGAAAAATTCTGAGACTGTCCTGGCCAACCTGAAGGGCTGGCAGAATGAAAACCTGGATTATTCTGTCTACGCCGATGATTTTGCCATGATAGAAACCGGTTTTAACTCCGCAAAAGATTCCGTTGGCCTTGAGGAAATGAAGGCTTCCGATAAGGAATTATGGAAAGCCTATGACTTTAAATTGCTTACGGATCCCGTAAATTTATTGCCAGGGGTTAACCAGGACACCAGGGAACCGGATGGCTCTGTACGCTATTATGGGGATTGGGAGATCACCCGTCCGGCCACTGATTCCACTGCGGCAAAATCAGCAGTGATCCATACCTATGAATCTTTTGATTTTGATGAAAACGGCAAGATTCGGTATCAACAGATCTATGGGGATTTCACCGGTCTCCTCATGTACCTGAATGAGAACGACTAAACTTCCGGCCATCTCCGAAAAAATATGACCTATGCTATTTTGGCCCGGGTCATATTGATTTTTAACCGGATAACAGGAAAAAGAGCTACATTGTAAACAAACCAAAGATTCCGGAAGGGGTTGTGACGACTTCGCATACAATCCGCCGAAATCAAAACCAACTAACTAAAACAGATTCCTTATGACATCTTTGAAGAATTGCCGATTATTCCTGCTGCTCTTGTTATGCGGATTTTGCATCCCGATAAGTGCCCAGGTCACCGTGCATGTGATCACGCTAAGTGTGGATACTGAGCAATTCGATCCCCGGAACCCCTCCGCCTCCTGTCAATTTCTGGCAGGGGAAGGTACCGAGGTACTGGTCAGCGATCCCCCGGAAGAATTTACCATTGCCGCAGAAGTAGGGGATATCATCCGCTGGTACGGGGTCTCTACTTCCCAGCCTGAAACCATGATTGAGATCCGTAAGATCAAGTACGAAAAAGGGGTGAACCTGTTCCCCTTCAAGGAGAAAGATGGGGACCGGGCCCTGGAGGCGACCATAACCAAGGGGCAACCCGGGGATGATTATAAATACGTGATTTCCTTTAAAATTGACGCAACCGGGGCCATGTACCACATAGATCCCAAGATCCAGGTGAAATAATAGTCCGGACCGGGAAAGGGGTATGGGATATTTTACCACGTACAGACCAATATCCGTCATCCGAACTGGCATAATTGCCGGCATTGCCTGTCTGTACCTGCAACTCTTACACGCACAGAACCAGCCACTCGCAGATAGCCTGGAAAGTGCTTTTCTGAAAGGGGGTACCCAAGGGGTGGCCCGTCTGGAGCTGTTGGATGAAATAATCAAAGAGCAGACCGATCCCGAGAAGGCTTTGTCGTACAGCGATACCCTTTTAAAAACAGCGGATTCCCTGCATTTACAGGATTACCAATACAAAGGGTTTTTGCATAAAGGAAACGCCCTTACCCTGAAGGGCAATCTGAGTGAGGCCCTGCAGGCTTATTTCTCCGCAGTCAGAATTGCACAGGATACCCCAGGGTCCGATCTCCTGGCTAAAGTTTACATTGCAATTGCGGCCGTGTATTCCGCGATGGGCGACAGGACGAATACCATTCAATATTACAAAAATGCCATAAAACTCCTCAAAGGAGGGTCAGACTCGTTATTATACGCTTCTGCTCTCGAAAACCTGGGGGATGAATACAATATCAATATGTCTAAACCGGATTCCGCCCTTCTGTTTTTCGAGGAATCCGGACCAATCTGGAAAGCCCTTGGGCATGAGCTCGGGATGGCTTACAATCTTGGGAACACAGGCCTGGCATACGCCCAGCAAGGCCGCAGTGAAGAAGCCGAAACTAAAATTAGCGATGCGATTAATCGTCTCGACGCTCTTAAGGATTATTATCCTATCTCGGTATATCTTACTTATATGGCTGATATATATGCGGACATGGGGGATTGGGACGCTGCCTTTACCTATGCCTTGCGGAGCCTGAAGCTGGCCAGGCAGTATGGCCTCAAGGAGCAAATCTCGAATGCCTATCTCAAACTTTCACAATTATACGAAAAAACAGGTTATACGGGCGCTTCTCTGAAATATTACAAAAGTTTCATCGCCTTCAGGGACAGCGTCAGGAACATTGCGACGGTACAGCAGATGGCCGATATGCGGAGGAAAAATGAAGTAGCACAGAAACAGGCTGAAGTAGACCTGCTTAACCAGGAACGAAAGACCCAGCGCATCCTGGTTATATCCGTGATCACTGCTTTGCTCCTCATCGGCTTGCTGGCATTTGGCTTGTACCGCAGGAACCGGTTTATAAAGGCCACCAATGAGATCATCGAAAGGGAGATGGATACCTCCGATGCCCTCCTCAGGAACATCCTCCCGGAAGCGACGGCCAGGGAATTGAAGACCAACGGAAAGGTCACTGCCAAATACTTTGAATCCGTTACGGTCCTTTTTACGGATTTTAAGGGATTTACAGGGTATTCGGAGACTTTATCCCCTCAGGATTTGGTAAATACGGTAGACTATTACTTTTCCAACTTCGATGCAATCATACAAAAATACGGGCTTGAAAAAATTAAGACCATCGGGGATGCCTATATGTGTGCGGGAGGCCTGCCTTACCCCGAGGCAGATCATGCGGTAAAAACGGTTACCGCCGCCCTGGAGATCCTCGATTTCGTCAACTCTGTTAAAGAAAATCCACCGACTCATATATCGAGTTCATTCGAAGTACGTATCGGTATCAATAGCGGCCCCGTGGTGGCCGGGGTGGTGGGGACTAAAAAGTTTGCTTACGACATCTGGGGCGACACCGTAAACATTGCTTCCCGTATGGAATCTGGTTCGGTAGCCGGAAGGATCAATATTTCCGAACCTGTCTACGAACTGGTTAAAGACCATTTTATATGTAATTACCGGGGGAAAATCGAGGTAAAGAACAAAGGAACGATGAAAATGTATTTTGTGAACGGAATAAAAAATAGGGGAGCCGCAACCCAATCTGGAAATGAAATGGCCCGGGAATCCTGATACTACCTGGGGCATATCGTAGTAAAAGTAATTATATTAGTTACATAAACTCTGGCAAAGAATGCAAAATGAGCTCGGCAACAACCGGGTAGAAACGGAACTTAGCCGTGATTTGGGTCTTACCTCAGCCCTCGCCATCGGCATTGGGACCATGATAGCCGCCGGGATTTTCACCCTGTCCGGGCTGGCCATCCGCAATGTTGGTTCCTCGGCCATTATCTCCTTTTTCCTGGCGGCTATTGTAGCTTTGTTTACGGCCCTGACCTATTGTGAATTTGTATCCATTTATCCAAGCACCGGGGAAGGCTACCTATATGCGCGGAAGACCTACCCACCCCCGTTGGCTTATTTTGTAGGATGGGCCCTGTTCCTGGGGTATGCTTCAAGCTGCGCCTTCTATATTGCCAGCCTTTCGAGCTATTTTAATGAGTTTATCTGGGAAGCCCCCGTAGAGGTCCTTTCGGGCCTGATATTGCTGGCAGGCCTTACCTTGCTTAATGTCAAAGGGACCAAGGAAAGCGGCAAGTTCCAGGTAATTGTCACCGGGGTGAAAATCCTTCTGTTGATATGGTTTATCATAGGCGGACTTCCGCATGTGGAAATGGCCGGGTTGCTGGAAAAACTCAGTACGGATATTGTAAAAATAGGCACAACCGCCGCTATGGTCTTCATCACTTTCTTCGGCTTCTCAGCCATTGCCGCCTCGGCGGGGGAGGTAAAGAACCCGGTAAAGAACATACCCCGGGCCATTTTTATTTCCATGGCTGTGGTAACCATCCTTTATACCCTGGTCGTCGCCGTAGTGCTTTTTGCCGGACTTGATACCTATACAGAAGCCTCCATGGGCGAGGCGGCACAGAAATATCTCGGTTTTATAGGGGGGTACGTAATTATTGCAGGGGCGATATTCTCCATGATTTCAGCGTCCAATGCTTCTATCATGGCCGGTTCCAGGGTGATCCTGTCCATGAGCAACCTCCAGCATATGCCCAAAGAAATAGGGATCATCAATTCTCGCACCAAAACACCTATCATGGCCGTTCTGGCCGTGGGCGGGGTGGTGATGGTATTTACACTCATCCTACCGCTTGAAGACCTGTCCTATTTTGCCAATACCGTCCTGCTCCTGGCCTTGATTTTTGTAAATGCGGCCCTGGTCGTCCATCGCAGAAAATACCCCAACATCGAACGCCCGTTTAAAGTACCCCTGGTGCCCTTGCTGCCCATCCTTGGTATTTTCGCTAACGGCTACCTGATATTACAGATTTTCGAGCATCCGCTGCCCCTTTTACTCGCTGTAGGTGCCCTCATCCTCGGGATGTTTGCATTTATTGCCTGGAAAGGCACTCAGGCCGAGGAGGCGGCAATCCCGGGCCTCAGTTCACATATTGCCCATAGCCAGGGCCGAGGTACCAGAGACCGGGAACGCTTCAGGATATTGGTACCCCTGTCCAATCCCGAAACTGCCCAACAACTGATCCGCCTGGCTGTTGCAGTAGCCCGGGCCAAAGGGGGGGAAATCCTGCTCCTCCGGGTTATCCGGATCCCGGAACAGCTACCGCCCACCGCTTTCTCCGAAAGTGATGTGGAAAAGGAGGAGCAGTGGTTAAGGGGTGTACGCCAGGTAGCTGAAAATGAGGGGATCCCCACGCATGCCCTTATCCGGGTGGGACATAACATTGCTAGGGCTATTTTGGAGACATCAAGGGAACGCCATTGCGATTTGATCATTCTCGGATGGAAGGGATATGCCACCGGAAGTGAACGGATCCTGGGGCAGATTACGGAAGCAATCATCACCCATGCGCGCTCGGATATTATGTTTGTTAAATTCGTAGGGGATACCCTGCCGCGAACGATTTTAATGCCTTCCGCAGGAGGGGAACATGCGCAGTGCGCCGAGCAATATGCCGTGGCCCTTGCCCGTAATTTTGATGGGGAATTGACGGTATGCCAGGTGGCTCCCGAACATTTAAAGGAAGCCGAACTACAACCAATACAACAACGCCTGCACGAAGCGAGAAGCCGTATTTTTAAGGTAAATGAAAATTCGGAGCTACCGGCGCTGGGGAAGGTTCATAGCCAGATTATACGGAGCGATTCGGTGGTGAAGGGGATTGTCGATGCCGCGGATGAATACGATGCGGTAATGGTAGGGGCGGCGGGAAAAAGTATTTACCCCACCATCCTTTTTGGAAATATTCCCCTGGAAATAGCCAAAGGGGTAGACAAGACCGTAATTGTGGTAAAGCAATTCGACCCCGTAAAAGCGCTGATGGGGCGGGTGGTAGGCTCCTAAGGGAAAGGGAAAGGAAAACCATCCATGCCGCCCTGGCACATAATCCCTGAGAGATTAACTGCCGGCTGGCGATTCCCCAAATGAGGCCCGGGTGCCCGATTTGGACTTGATGTGAACGGTAATTAAGTAATGGGACAAAATCCGCTATCTTAGGTTCCAGATTCTGAAATATTTCTGAATACATATGAAAGTATTGGTTTCCCTGAATTTTCCCAAAAAAGGTATTGAAATGCTCCGCGACGAAGGGCTGGAGGTTACCGTTTGGTCCAACGATACCCCCATGAGCCAGAGACAGCTGAATGAAGCCTGCCAGCAACACGACATCCTTTGGTCATCCAGTATTTACGCCCTTGATGCCGCATTCCTTCAGGCCAACCGGCAATTGAAACTGATATCCCAGTTCGCTGCCGGATATAATAATATCGATGTGGACAAAGCAAAGGAACTGGGAATCCCGGTTGCCAATACACCCGGGGCCATGGCGGATGCCACTGCGGATATCGCTTTCGGTTTGCTCCTGGCAGTGGCGCGAAAACTGTTTTTCATGCACAAGAAAATTATCCGGGACGACTGGACCCCTTTTCGCCCCCAGGCCCATCTGGGGATGGAACTGAAAGGGAAGACCCTGGGGGTAATTGGCCTGGGCCGGATTGGGACTGAGTTCGCGAAACGCTGTAAGGGCGCCTACGGCATGGAAGTCCTCTACCATAACCGCCACAGGAATGACACGGCCGAGAAATCCTTACAAGCCAGATTTGTTGAGCTGGACGACCTGCTCCGGCACAGCGATATTGTTTCCGTGCACTCGGAATTGAATAGCGATACCAGAAACCTCATGGACATGGGGGCTTTTGCGAAAATGAAACCGACAGCGATTTTCCTGAATACGGCGAGAGGGGCAATACACAATGAACAAGACCTGATCAAAGCCCTCCGGAACGGGGTGATCTGGGGCGCCGGACTGGATGTGACCAACCCGGAACCCATGCAGCCAGACAATCCCTTGCTGCAAATGGAAAATGTGGCTGTCACTCCCCATATCGGCTCGGCTACCCGGGAAGCACGGGATGAAATGTCGCGCCTGGCGGCCCTCAATATCCTGCAGTTTATCCGGGGTGAACCTATAGAAAACCGGGTGGTTTAGGAAGCACGAATCCAGCATGCAAATTTTAGCCGGCTGGAGCGATCAGCGGCGGCTGTACTAATGGTGTATCCATTTTAAACCCATACTCCGGTCACCTTTGAAATTATAGTATCTTTAATTCTAACTTATTCCACCAACGGTGGCAGGTGGCAATCTTTCCGGATGTTATTTTCCTGCTATTGCAATAGCCTGACGCGCCGTTTGAAGTGCCCGTACTAAATCCTGTTCGTACCGGTGAAAAATTATTCTAAATATGCCATACTGCTCGCTTTTCTGTGGATGGCGGGCCCGGCTTATTCCCAGGCCGCCCCTTCCGGTGACCGGCTTTTCGATACCATGGCCCCCTCGCGGGTCAGGCTGCGTCTCAATATTCAGGATTTGAAAGGGGAGGCCCAAACAGTCTCCTACAACAATGGTTTATGGTCTTATATGGCCACTGACACCACCTGGAAAGACGTGAAAATCAGCCTTCGGACCAGGGGGCAGTGCCGATTGGAGCATAGATTTGTACCAGCTTGTGCGCCACGCCTTTCTAGATCGAAAGCCCGCCATGATGAAAATCGTGGACGGCACCCGTATTTACTTTCAAGATGCGGAACAGTACGAGGCCGCAAAATCCTACATTTCCGAATTCTTTCATATCCTGCGGGACGATTCCAGGTTTAATAGGTACATCGTGGCTATGGCCCGCGACAAATAATAGGTTCCTGCCGGGAAATACTGTAAACCCTGTCCTAAATCAGCTAATTCCATTGCTTGGATATGACCCCGAAAGGGTACCATTCACAAGAGAAGTGATTTTAACCGGGCCAGGCTTGTAGGAATTGCCTCCATAAATCTCTTTTACCTGGATATTCCTCTATAGTTCACTATTATTCAGTACCTTATAAGTGCTAATAACCAAAAAACTTTTTATTATGAGACGAGTATCTTTATTCTTGATGCTCATGCTCTTCGGGGCCCGGTTGCTTGCTCAGGATTTACCTGAGAAACTATATCTGGTGTTTGAATTGATGCATGTAGACAATGAACAGGAATCCGCATACGCGGAAACCGAAAATTTCTGGGAGAAAATCCATCAGCAACGTGTGGCAGATGGAGAAATCCTGGGATGGGACTGGTGGTCCCTGCTGCCTGGCGGGGAAGATCAGAACTACCAGTATCTGACGGTTACCATTTTTGACGATCCGATTAAGATGTTTCAGGCCACGGACCTGATGGCAACGGCTAAAAAGGCATATCCCAATATGACCGACCAGGAATTGAACCAAAAGTTCACTGCCACGGTTAAAAGCCGGGACTTGTCTGTCCGGATTTTCATAGATCAGATTGCTACTACGAAAGATAATTTTAAAATGGCTCCCGGTATCGTTGCCGTTATTAATATGATGAAAGTAGACCTAAATAACTATAGTGCCTATGAAAAGGCCGAAACAGAGGTATTTCAGCCGATGCACCAAAAAGAAGTAGACGCTGGAAAACGGGGGCATTGGGCCCTGGGTAGGTTTATGGTGCCCATCGGAAGTGCAACCTATGCCTCCCATATTACAGTGGATATGTACAAGGACATGGCCCAGGCCCTGGGTAACCCGCAAGGAGGAGGTGATAGCAACCTGACAGCAGCCGAGCAAATGGCGATTACCAATGGGTTAGCTACCCGCGACCTTAAGTTTGCCAATGTGGCGACCCTCCTGAAGATGGTGCGCTAGTAAACCCTTCGGAGTTACGTATAAAGAAGGGCCCTCTTATCCCGGCGGGCCTTTTTTATAGGGAATCCGCGATGTTGACAGGCAAATTCTAAGCGATCAGGTGAAATGTACAGGAGTCCTTCCGGAAGGGTAAAGGCCTTAAAATGAGGGTTTACCCAGGGTATTTCTTCAGTAAAAAGTTCCAGTGGAAGGTCTTGAAAAGGCCGATATGCATCCGCAGGGCCAGGTGCCTTACACCGAGTTTCTTTTTGAATTTAAGGGAGGATTTATTCAGGGATGTGGTAATGCTGTATAGACGGTCTTTGCCTTCCTTATGCAGCAATTCGTAACTCTTGTACCGGAGGTAGGGGGCCAGGTTCTTACCGCGGAACTTCTCGTAGGTATACATCCCCAACAGGTAGGCTTCATTAGGGGCCAGGGGTTCCACCCGGTTCTTGTATTCGACGGATTCGGTTTCGATCTGCATATAGGCGGCAATGGCTCCATCTTCCTGTCGCAGGGCAATGCAGCGCTGACCCTTTTCGATTCCCCTGAGGAAGGTAGCCTGGTCCAGGCCAATCAGGTCATTTGCCAGGGTTTTGATTTCGTCGAATTTGAGGAATTCAAGGCTAAAGGGGCCGGCATCACCCTTAATGGCCGGCTCTTCCCCAAGCTCCATCCCTTCCAGCTCCCAGTAATACGGTTCAAAATCCAGGCCGATCTTTTCGAGACGGTTACGAACCCCGTACCAGAAGAGTCCGTTCCTCAATATATTCCAGAACCATTTAAACCTGTAAAATCCTCCTTTTCCCCGCTCCATGGAATACTAGTTGCCTGTGAATATCCTACCGTAGCGTCCGTTCCCGGGTTCCAGCCGCATTCGTTTCCGGAAGGTTTCGGAAGACATTACGGAACGCCCGTTGGCATGGGCAATGGTGTGGACCCTCTCAAGGAGGCTTAGATTGGTGGCCAATTGAGTTCGATTGCTATCATACCAGATATTGTCTTCCAGGCCCACCCGGACCCCGCCGCCCACAGCGATGGACAGGGAATTCATCGGCAGCTGCGCTTCGCCAATCCCGGCCATGCTCCAAAAGGAATCTTCTGGGAGGTCGTTGACCATCATCCCGCTATGTAGCAGGTCGGCCTGGGCACACGCAATATTTCCCAGGAGGAGGTTAAAGTAAAATGGCGCCTCTATCAAGTTCTTTTTGACCAGGTATTTGGCATAATTGATCATGCCAATATCGAAGGCTTCCAGCTCGGGGACCATATTCCTTTCTTTCATTATCCGGGCAAGGTCTGCTATCATCGAGGGGGCGTTCATACTGGCCACTTTATTAAAGTTCAGTGAACTTAAGGTTAGGCTCCCCATATCCGGCTTCAGATCCCCTTCGAGCAGCATGGCATCACTGCGCTCCTCGAGGCGGGAGAAGTTCCGGCCACTTAGGGAAACACAAATCACCAGGCAGGGATCAAATTTTCGGATACCGGAAATTATATCGGCATAAATTTCCTTCTTGTAGGTGGGTTCCCCGCTTTCGGCATCACGGGCGTGAAGATGGACCATGGTGATCCCTTTTTCGACGGCCCGGTGAACATCTTCCACAATTTCGGCCACACTTACCGGTACATGAGGGGTCATCTCCTTGGTTGGGATCATCCCGGTTGGCGTGAAGTTTACAATAAGTTCTCCAGGCATAAGATTAGTTCTTCATTAAGTAATCGCGGGTGAAATTAAGGGAATATTCCTTCCCGACATAGAAATTTTGTTATCGTGCAGAAAAAGGCGACCTTCCGGAAGCAGTACCTCGACAGATTATCCGGAGGAGTCCCTGCCGGTTCAGGTGCGCATCACCCTGGTAAGGGCGTCGGAAAATGCCTTCACATCCTCCAGGGTACCAGTACTGATCCGTGCCCAATCCAACATGGGGGGGAAAGGCCTTCCAATAAGAACGTTTTCCCGCTGCATGTCCTTTTCCAATTGTTGGATGGGCCGACCGCTTTTGAAGAATATGAAATTGGTATGTGACTTAATATAAGGCAACCGAAGTTCATCCAGGGTTTGGTATATCCGGGTCTTGGCCTCCATATTCCGTCCGAGGCTGTATTTATAAAATTCGTCGTCCTGCAATGCCTTCATAGCCGCCGCGATGGCCAGGGTGTTTGTGCTTGCCATGGCGGCATCGTTCAATCGACGGGCAATGTCGGGCCTGGCGATCAGGTATCCGATCCTCAACCCGGCCATCCCGTATACTTTGGAAAAGGTCTTCGATACAATTACGTTACGACCTTCTTTCACCAGCTCTGTCATGGAGGGGTAATCCGGCTCCAGGATAAAATCGTAATACGCCTCGTCGCTGAAAATCACCGCCTGGCCGTCGTGGCTCTTGCAAAAGTCCCTTAATGTCTCGTTGTTTAAAATAGTACCCGATGGATTATTGGGATTACAGATAAAGATCAATCGTGTTTTGCCGGTGACCCGACGGCTCATGGCATCAAGGTCGTGCTCCAATTTGCTGTTCAGGGAGACGCGGTGTACGAAGGCCCCGAAATTTTCGGCGTAGGAGAGCAAGGCCTGGAATGTGGGGTCTGCCGCGATAATCTCGCCCCCCGCCAGGCCGTATACCAGGCCGGCGGCTTTGAGCCCTTCGGTCGACCCCCCGGTGACCACAATAGACTCAGGGGGAACCCCTTCTTTTTCAGCCAGCATTTTAACGAGCCCGGGTAGCGTTGCGAACGGATACCGGCAGGCGTCATCAAAGGTGGCCTTCAACGTCTCCCGAACAGCTTTGGAGGGCCCATAGGGATTTTCGTTGGCGTTTAATTTAACAGGGGAATCGGGAAGGGAAGGTTTAGACGGAAATTGCATGGCCATGCTTTCCAGGCCTCCCATTAAGGCAAAACTGCCGGAAAGGCTTATGGTTTTTAACCATTGCCTTCGGTCTATGTGGTTCATACCGATCTTATTACATCAAGAAAGATACAAAATCGGTCCGGAAAAACAGGCACCGGGCTGGTGTATTTACAAGCGTCAGCTATTAGGGCCCCGGGACCGGGGAAGGAGGCCGGATGTCCCGTTGCCTGCTAGCGGTTCCCTTTGAGAGAAAATGGGTTAGGGCAGGGGAACAGGTTCTAATACAGGGTATTGGAAACCACAATTGTCAGGATCAACAGCACCATGGCCAGGTTTACCGTGATAGCGATGACCTTTTTTTCATTGAACGGTTCGTGATATCCTTTAAAAAGGTAATAACATCCGTAAATCCCGAGGATACCGGATAAAAGGATGGGCAATCCGAACAAATAGCGCGAAACGGATGGGTGGATGTTCACCATGATGGTCAGTGCGGCGAAGGTAAGCAAGAACAGGATTACTTTGCTAACCCTGTAAGACGTTTCCGTGTAATTGTGTGTCGTATCCATAGTCTTATTTTTAGGTTCCTTATACAGCCCGGGTCCGTGCCCTGAGCCCTTCCATGATACCCAGGACGGCATCAATGGTTTCGGCCAGGCATTGCCGGATCAGCATGTGCGGAATTCGGATGGTCGTAAAACCATCTTTAAAACAATAAGTGCGTTCCTCCAGGGCCGTATGGGCCTGATCGCACGTAAACATTTGGTATTCGGTGGCGACCTCGAGGTTCAATTTTACCCTCGAAAGCGCTATATCTACAGATTTTGTGCCATCCCACCATTCCAGCATGGGCGCTGCCCCGGCCTTTTTAAGTCCGTAGTAAAGCTGCACCGCCTCCAGGGAAGTGGCATGGCGTTTCATCAGTCGCTGAATAAGGGTTAAATGCCTCTCACATAAAGGGATTCCAAGGGCCTCAAGGGCTTTGGCTTCCACTTCTGATTTCAGCGTTTTATTACAATCCAAACAGGTATTCATGGGGGACCTTTGGAAATTTTTGAGTTGTTCAGCTGCATTATAACCGGCATATTGATGTATTAGTATATTTAATCGATGTATGGAACCCCACTTTTAGACGAACGGCAATTTTTTAGACGAAATGCACAATTTGTTGGGAAAATCCATTTATTTTCCGTCCCCTGCCGGGCCGAATTTTGACCCTCAGGGAGCCAACGGTTAGAATAGAAAAAATCAGGAACCCCATGTTTAGAAAAATTGGCCCCGGGATGTTGATCGCCGCCGCATTCATTGGCCCTGGCACGGTAACGGTATGCACGCTTGCGGGGGTTGGGTTTGGATATTCCCTGCTTTGGGCGCTTTTGTTGGCTATCCTGGCTACCCTGGTATTGCAGGAAATGTCTGCCAGGCTGGGGCTTGTTACCCGTCTCGGACTAGCCGATATCATCCGGATCCGGCTGGGGGTCGCCTGGTTCCGATGGGCTGTTTTGGGGCTTATATTCAGTGCGATTGTAGTGGGGAATGCGGCTTATGAAGCGGGCAATATCGGTGGGGGTGCACTTGGCCTGGAAGCCCTCTTTGGCTCGTCTCTGGTCGGCTGGTATCCGTGGATCATAGGAATATTTGCGTTTAGCCTGCTTTGGGTGGGCAATTACAGGATTTTAGAACGGTTTTTCGTGGGCCTTGTTCTGTTGATGAGCCTTTCCTTCCTTTTGACGGCCTGGATCACACATCCGCAATGGATTCCCGTCCTGAAAGGGTTGCTAATTCCTCAGATCCCGGCAGGCGGGTTGCTGACCATCCTCGCCCTGGTGGGCACTACGGTAGTACCCTACAACTTGTTTCTCCACACTTCCCTGGTGCAGGAGAAATGGAGTGGGGTCAACGACTTGCCTGCCGCCCGTCGGGATACGTTGATTTCCATCTCGTTGGGCGGAATCGTTTCCATGGCGATTGTGGTTTGTGCCGCTGCGATCCCAGGGGGGGAGGTTAAAGGGGTGTTCGACCTGGCCAAAGGCCTGGAACCGCTTTATGGCGCCTGGGCACGGTATTTTATGGGGATTGGCTTGCTTGCGGCAGGGATGAGCTCTGCCATTACAGCCCCTCTGGCCGCAGCCTATGTGGCCAATAGTTGTTTCGGTTGGAATGCCGGTATGAAAGATTACAGGTTCCGGATGGTGGCGGGGCTTATCTTGTTTTTGGGCGTGATTTCCCTTGGGTTTGGTATCCGCCCCGTCGAGGTTATTCAGTTTGCCCAGGTAGCGAATGGGCTTTTGCTCCCGCTGATTGCCATTTTTCTCCTCTGGGCTGTCAACCAATCCGGCCTTATGGGCGAATTTCGCAACCGTTGGAGCCTGAACCTTATAGCGGGGCTGATTATTCTCCTGTCGCTTATCCTGGGAATTCGCAGTATCTTACTGGCATTAGGGAATCTGTAAATGGGAAAAAGGATATTGGATATTAACTGTGATGTGGGCGAGGGCATTGGGAACGAAGCCAGGCTCTTCCCCTTTATTTCCTCTTGTAACATCGCCTGCGGCGGTCATGCCGGGGATCCGGAAACCATGCGGGCTATCGTGCTGCTGGCAAAAAAGCACAGGCTGAAACTCGGGGCACATCCTTCCTATCCTGACCGGGAGCATTTCGGGCGCGTAACCGTTGACATGCCAGGACCTCAATTCTGCCATAGTATCCGGGAACAACTAAGTACGCTCCAACAGATCGCGAAGGAAGAAAAAGCCTCCCTGCATCACATCAAGGCCCATGGGGCCCTCTATAATGATTTGGCCGGGGATGTGGCCCTGGCTGGAAGGTATCTGGAATGCCTTGAGCCCTACCGGACCCGGTGCGCCCTGTATGCCCCGTATGGTTCGGAAATAGCCAGGGCGGCAGCGGGAAGGGGGTTCCGGGTTATTTTCGAAGCCTTCGGGGACCGAAGGTATGCCACCGCAAGCCGATTGGCATCCCGAAAACTGCCGGGGGCCGTGATCAATGACCCGGAACAAGTATTGGATCAACTCCTGCTGATGTACCAGGATCGGAAAGTCCAAACCCTGGAGGCAGGCGAACAGCCTATAGAAGCGGCTACCTTTTGTATTCACGGGGACACCCCGGCCGCATTGCAAATTTTAGCGTATCTTGCCGCAGAGTTACCTCAGTATGGTATTTATCTAAAGGAATGAGCCGTTTTCCTATCTCCATACAACCTTTTGGTGAACAGGCCGTGCTAATTGAATGGCCCGAGAAGGTCGAAGAAGCAATTTTGTACGACATTCTTCAGTTCTCCCAACATCTCAGGACCCGATGCCTGGATCCGGATGCCTGGGAATTGGTTCCAGCCTATAATTCCCTGGCACTGGTTCGACGGACGGATATCCCCGATTTTCACAAAGTCAAGAGAGAATTGCTGAGCTGGTACGCTGAGGCGGAAGACTCTGAAATCCCTGAACGCTTTCTTTGGAAGCTTCCTGTATGCTATGACCCTAAATTCGGGATTGATCTGGACGATGTGGCCAGTCGATTGGGGAAATCTGTCTGGGATGTTATCCAACTGCATACGAGGCAGGCCTATACGGTCTACTGTATTGGATTTCTGCCGGGGTTTATGTACCTGGGTGGTCTTCCTTCAGAACTGGAAGTGCCCCGGAAGGAGGTGCCCCGTTTAAAAGTGGTCGCCGGGGCGGTAGGCCTGGCCGGGAAACAAACCGGAATTTACCCTCAGGAGTCCCCCGGTGGCTGGAACATAATTGGCAACTGCCCAATCCCCATATTCGACTCCTCCAAGGAAAGCCCCTGTTTTGTTAGAGTAGGGGATAAGGTGCAGTTTTACGGCATCAGCCAGAAGGAACATGAATTACACACCATACAGGCGGAAGTAGGTATTTCCGCCGTCGAAAAGATACCTTTGAATGCTTAAAGTACGAAAGGCAGGTTTTTTTACATCCATTCAGGATCAGGGCCGATTCGGGTTCCGCGATATAGGGGTGCCTGTCTCCGGGGCCATGGATGCCTATTCGGCTTCAATTGCCAATTCGCTGCTGGAAAACGCAGAGGATATGGCCGTGATGGAACTGACCATGACCGGGCCCACCCTCGAATTCGGGCAAGCTACCTACCTGGCGATCAGCGGAGCGGATATTTCTCCCAGGATGAATGACCGGCCTGTGCGGATTAACGAAGTGCACAGCGTTGCCAAAGGGGATGTCCTGTCTTTCGGGAAGCTGGTTCACGGATTCAGGGCCTACCTGGCCGTCAAAGACGGGTTTGGCACCGAGAAGGTAATGGGCAGCCGATCATTTTACAGGCACATCACGCCCATACATACCATCCGCGATCAGATGGAGATCCCCATAGCAACAGCCCGCCATTTCGAACCCAAGATTTCCAGCCTGAGCCCGGAACCATTTCATAAGGAACACGTGCTGGAAGTACACCGGGGACCGGAATTTGATGCCCTGGATGATCGACAGCTCGAAGGTCTTTTTGCCAATCAATTCATTATTGCCAAGGAGAACGACCGGATGGCGTACCAGCTGAAGGAATCCATCCCGCCCCACCAAATCTCCATGCTCACCTCAGCCACACTCCCCGGTACCGTGCAATACACCCCCGCCGGCAAACTGATCCTCCTCATGAAGGATGGGCAAACCACGGGGGGTTATCCCAGGATCCTGCAACTTACGCCCACCGCAATCTGCATCCTCGCCCAGAAAAGACCGGGGGATACGGTGAGATTTCATTTGAAATAGTATTCTCCCGGGCTTACCCCGAGATTTTTATCTATCTTGAATATAATAGCAAACTTTCATCTATATAACTGTAATTCAATTAGTTACCTAATTTTAGATCGCCTTGGCTTTAAATACCTGCCTTTAATAAAAGAATCGGGCCCTGCCAAACCCCTATCTTTGCTCTTTGTACAAGAAATGAACACTAAATACCACCTGGTTACAATTATATGGAATTGAATAAATACAGCAAGACCGTTACCCAAGACCCCACCCAACCCGCCTCTCAGGCTATGCTATACGCCCTGGGCCTGACCGAGGAGGATCTGGCAAAACCCTTTATAGGGATTGGGAGCACCGGATACGAGGGCAACCCCTGTAACATGCATTTGAATGAGCTTGCTAAATATGTAAAGAAAGGTGTAACGGAAGCCGGATTAGTCGGGCTGATTTTCAATACTATTGGCGTGAGCGACGGGATTTCCATGGGCACCTATGGGATGCGGTATTCCCTCCCGTCCAGGGATATTATCGCCGATTCCATGGAAACCGTCGTACAGGCGATGAGTTATGACGGGCTCGTGACGGTGGTGGGTTGTGATAAGAATATGCCGGGGGCACTCATGGCGATGATCCGCCTGGACCGCCCATCCATCCTGGTATATGGCGGGACCATTGCCTCCGGATGCCTCGGGAACCGAAGCCTGGACGTGGTATCGGCGTTTGAGGCCTGGGGAGAGAAAGTGGCGGGCACCATCGATGAAGAGGAGTTCAAACAGGTCATCAAAAATGCCTGTCCCGGAGCCGGAGCCTGCGGGGGGATGTATACGGCGAATACAATGGCTTCGGCAATTGAAGCCCTTGGCATGGCGCTGCCCTACAATTCGTCAAACCCGGCCGTAGGTCCCGAAAAGAAAGAGGATTGCCTGCTTGTGGGGAAGGCCCTGCGGCATCTGATGGAAAACGATATTAAGCCCAGCGATATTATCAACCGGAAATCAATGGAGAATGCCGTTAGGCTCATCACAGTACTAGGGGGTTCCACCAATGCCGTACTGCATTTCCTGGCCATAGCGAAAGCGGCCCGGGTTCCCTTTACGCTGGATGATTTTCAAAAGATAAGCGATACTACCCCTTTTCTGGCCGATTTGAAACCCAGCGGGAAATACCTGATGGAAGATGTCCATAAAGCGGGGGGTACCCCGGCCATATTAAAATTCATGCTACAAAACGGCATGTTGCACGGGGATTGCCTGACGGTAACCGGGAAGACGCTGGAAGAGAACCTGAGAGAAGTAGCCGGGCTGACCGAGGGACAGCAGGTGGTAAAGCCCCTGGATGCGCCCATAAAGGCCACCGGACATCTGAGGATCCTCTATGGCAACCTGGCAGAAAACGGTTCCGTGGCAAAGATTACGGGAAAAGAAGGGTTGCATTTTACGGGTCCTGCCAAGGTATTTGACGACGAATTTAAAGCGAATGAAGGGATAGGGAAGGGACAGGTTAAAAAGGGGGATGTGGTCGTAATACGCTACGAAGGCCCCAAAGGAGGCCCGGGGATGCCCGAAATGCTCAAGCCTACCTCCGCCATTATGGGTGCCGGCCTGGGCAAGGAGGTAGCCCTGATCACAGATGGGAGGTTCTCGGGGGGAACCCATGGCTTTGTTGTGGGCCATGTTTCGCCCGAGGCGCAGGAAGGAGGAATGATCGGGCTAATCCGCGATGGGGATATGATCACTATAGATGCCGAGAAAAATAATATAAGCGTTGCGTTGAGCGATGCCGAGATTGAGAAAAGAAAAGCTGCCTGGAAACAACCTCCCCTAAAGGTTCAACGGGGCAGCCTCTACAAATATGCAAAAACCGTATCCTCTGCTTCTCAGGGATGCGTAACGGACGAAATTTGAAATTGAACGCCCGGGAAAGGGCGATTAATTCCTAAGATGGTTTATGGAAACACTAAAAGCAAAAAATATTAAAGTCAAGAACCAGACCCCCCTGAAGATCAGTGGGGCTGAAGCCCTTATCCATTGCCTGCTGGCGGAAGGGGTTGATTTGATTTACGGGTATCCCGGCGGGGCGATCATGCCGGTCTACGACGAACTCTATAAATTCCAGGACCGGCTCACCCATGTGCTCACCCGCCATGAACAGGGAGCCGTTCATGCCGCCCAGGGATACGCCCGGGTATCCGGACGGGTGGGAGTCGCCGTGGCCACCTCTGGTCCGGGGGCTACGAATTTGGTGACGGGGATAGCCGATGCCCAAATAGATTCCACTCCCGTCGTATGTATCACGGGGCAGGTTACACGGCACTTGTTGGGTTCGGATGCCTTCCAGGAAACAGACATCATAGGGATATCCACCCCGGTCACAAAATGGAATTACCAGATAACCAAGGCTTCGGAAATCCCTGAGATCATGGCCAAGGCGTTTTATATTGCCAGGTCTGGACGACCGGGACCGGTTCTCATAGATATTACTAAAAATGCTCAGTTCGATGAACTCGAGTTCGAGTACGCACCCTGTATTGCAGTGCGAAGTTATGAGCCTTACCCGCAGCCCGATCCTAAAGCAATAGAAGCTGCTGCGGCGCTGATCAACGAAGCAAAAAGGCCTTATATCGTTTTCGGACAGGGCGTGATCCTGGGACAGGCTGAAACCCAGCTTAAAAAATTGGTGGAGAAGGCCGGTATCCCGGCTGCCTGGACCATTCTGGGCCTCTCGGCCCTGGAGAGCGATCACCCCATGAACGTGGGCATGGTTGGGATGCACGGGAATTATGGCCCCAACCTGCTGACCAATACCTGTGACGTGCTGATCGC
>Ga0102953_1000123_pt1 | contig 52058 bp, 44 predicted proteins | sample SalPon2A_C_D2_MG_FD_78509 | JGI IMG/M metagenome (GOLD analysis project Ga0102953, IMG submission 78509) | Soil microbial communities from South San Francisco under conditions of wetland restoration - Salt Pond MetaG R2A_C_D2_MG | ecosystem: Environmental > Terrestrial > Soil > Wetlands | place...
CGTTGACCGCGACCTGCAACGGTGCGGCAGGGTGCAGCCAGCGGGCCAGCGTCAATCCCGCGCGCTGCGAGGCCAGATCCAGCAGGGCGCTTTCCAGCGCGTGCACCGCCGTTGGGGACGTGATGGGAGCGGGCAACAGCCCGAAGGCGGGTGCGGGCAATGCGGGGCGGGGCTCCAACTCCATGGCGCAGCCCGGCAACTCCTCCTCCCAACGGCGCAACTGTGCCTCGCAGGCGCTCAGAGTCTCACCGCCGAAGTCCGGCAGGGGGGCCGCTTCGCCCACGCTCCAGGCGCCGCGGTCGTCTTGCAGGCGCACCAGGAAGCCCCGGCGCTCCTCTAGCCGGCCACCGGCCGTGGCGAAGGGCTGCGCGAACGGCAGCGCGTAAGGCTCCCAGCGAAACGAGACGATGCGCAGGGTGTCCGCGCTCACGCCATCAGCTTCTGCAGCCGATTGAAGTTGACCCGCTTCATGACGGGGGCTGTTGCCTCCACGTTGGGGAGGATGATGTCGTGCTCGGGCAGGGGGTGCGTGAGCTGGTTGAGCAACAGCAGCTTCTTCACCGCTTCGCCCGGCAGCTTGTTGGCGGGCTTATTGGGCGCCGCGAAGGGCAGGTTGAAGAGCAGCCGCAGCGAAATCGCATTGAGCCCCATGTCGAGCAGGTCCTGCACCTTTGCCTTCACGGGCCCCAACGCCAGCCGTTGGTCCAGGATCCCCGGCAGTTCCATGGAGAGCTCGGTCTTGCGGGCCAGAATCTGCTGCTGATAGCTCTGCAATTCCTCTTCGGAAACCTGCAGCTCTTCCGGCTGCAGTGGAATCTTCTGGGCCACGGCGCTGCGCAGCATCATCTTTTCCGTGGGCGCCAGATCGCCAAAAATCGAGAACAGGTTCTTGTACAGCAGCGGCATGCTCTCGCCGTACCCTTCCTGCACGTGGTGCACGAGGTAGGCAACCAGGCCGCTGCGGAGCGCGCGGTCGGCATCAAGCCGTCGCGCCAACGCATACAGGGCCGCCGCATTCTTGCCCTGGTTCTTCTCGCGATCGGTCTTGGCGGCCAGTTCCAGTTGCTCCACGCGGGCCAACTGCTGTTCGCGGCGCTTGGCGATGGCCTGCTCCATCTGGGCCAACTGTTCCTGACCCTGGGCCTCCAACACCTCCAGTTCCTTCTGGATGGTGTCGACCATGTTCATCTGTTCCTGAGAGCGGAACTTGCCCATGGCGAGGCGCTTGTTGCGCTTGGCCTCATCCAGCGCCTTCTTCTTCTGGGCGATCTGCAGGCGGCCCAGCTTCTCCTGCTCATCGGCAAAGTCGCGCAGGTCCTTGGCCGCGCGCACCTTGCCTTCCATGGCCGCTTGGGTGTCCTCCACCAGTGTATTGAGCACCTCCAGCAGCAGGGCTTGCCCGCGCGTACTCTCCAGATGTCCGAGCACCTCGCGCTTCAGGTACGCCGCCCAGACCTGCGCCTGCCGCTCACCGAACTCGTGGTGGCGCGAGTAGGCGTGCATCTCGATCAGGCGGTGGTTGTAGTTGATGCGCCGTACCTCCCGGCCTTTCTCCTGGATCGTCTCCACGGGCGGCAGGGCCTCGCGCGCCTTGTAGTACTCCAGAAACTCCTTGCGCAGGCGGATCTTGTCGCGTTCCGTGGCGAACGACGTCTGGAAGCGCAGATGCAGTTCCACCACCTTGGCCAGCAGCGGGTGGAATATCTGCGAGAGTTGGTGCAGCGCGCGGATGTTCGTGGTGGCTCCCAGCAGCACCAGGTAGTAGCGCACCACGAAGTGCTCCAGTCCGCTGTAGAGCAGGCTCTGGAAGTAAAGGTCCTGCAGCAGCTCCTCATCGCTGATCTGGAACAGCTCGTCGATGGCGTTCTTCTGCCCGGCCTCCGGGCGACGCGCCACGCGTCCGAACTTGAAGAGCTGCAGGGAGTTGCTCAACAGTTCCACTTCCGTGCGCAGGCTGCCCAGCTTGCCTTGCACCGTTGACAGGTCCGCGTCCGGCTCCAGGCCGGTGAGGAAATAGCCCAGCCGCGCCGGATCCCAGTTGTACGGATCGCAGAAGTACGCGATGACCTTGAAATAGAGCTTCTTGATCAGGCCGTCGGAGTAGAAGTCGAGCCCCTTGCCCTTGTCCCGCACCGGTCGGGCGAGGTTGAAGAACTTCAGCGGCATCCAGCCCAGGATGACCGCATCCTGCTGCTCCGTCAGCGGGGGCGGATCGGTGCGGTCGCCCTCCTGCTTGCCCGGCCAGCCCTCCGGGGCCGTACCCGAGTTGTGCACGGCGTCGATAACGCCATTGTACGCGGTGCCCAGCGAGCCGTTGAGGGTCTTGGAGACGAGATTGAGCGCGGAGCGGGTGGCCTCCATCTGCTCTTCCAGGCTGGCATCGCTGAAGAGCTTGAAGCCTCCCTTCTTGGCCGTGCGGATCTTGTTGTACCACTCGTAGCGCTTGCCGAGCCAGCCGTACGCCTCCTTGTTCAGGTGCGCGATGAGGCGCGCCTCCCGCTCCAGGAGCGGCGGTGGGCCTTCAACGGCTTGCTTTTGACCGAACATGGTGCCCTCTTCACCGGTTCGCCTGCGTCCCGCCCGGCCTGTCTATGCAGCAGGCCGCCCCCTACCGTACAAGAAGCGTACCACCGGATTATCATAAAAACAATCTATTTATTCCGGCTACATAGTCGCACCGCACAGCATGGCCCGGGCTGCTCCCACCCCCAACTCCTTAAACGCTCCGCGCGGCAATAAGTCCCTCATCCGTAACATAAATTTCGGTCGCAGTGTGCCGGACGCCGCCGGAATGCGACGGCGTGCGCGTCACTCCCGCGCCATCTCCACCAGCCGCCCCACCGTGGCCCAGTTGCGGGTGGTGGCGCTGGTGGCCAGCACGCGCTCGAGCGCGGTGTTGGACAGCTTGGTGCGGCCATATCCGTCAGGACAATGGAGATACACTTCCCTGCCCACGCCGTGGCACCGGTCCTTGCCCACGGGCAGGGCGCGCAAGGATTCCCATGCCGATGGGGCCGGCTGCCGCGCAAGAAACGTTATGTGCAGCTTCGCAGGCTCCACCCCGCTTTCGCCCAGAAACGGATTGGCCACCATGATCTGCGTCAACTCCGGCGCCGTGCGGACGAGAACGGTGACGGGGAGGCCCACCGAATCGCGGAGGCCTTCTTCGATGCGGTGGCTCAGGTCTTCCGTGTGCAATGCGCCAAACACGACATTGCCGCTTTGTACGTACGTGCGCACGTCGTGAAAGCCGAGGCGCTCGAAGATGCCACGCAGTGCCTCCATCTTGACGGAATTCCGCCCGCCGACGTTGATGCCGCGCAGCAGCGCAATGCAGGTCGTCATGTATCCCCCCAGGGCCCCGGGCCGGGAGCAGCTCCGCCAGTATCGCTGCTATTCCGAAGGCTTGCGGGTTTGGGTTGGCTTGCGCTCCCCGCCGAAGCGCGTGAGCACGTCGTCCAATGCTGCTTGGGGCTCGGTGCGGGCAGGTGTCGCTCGCGCACCCGCTTTGCCGCCGAGTTCGCGCCGGCCCCCGCGTTGGCCGCGCTCACTGCGCTTGCCCCGCTCGCCGCCCGAGCCGGAGGCGGGCTTGCCGCGCGGCGCTCCAGCGGCGGAGAGGTCGGGGCTGCTCTTCATGGACAGCGCGATGCGACGCAACTCCGGATCCACGGAAAGCACCGTGACGCGCACCCCCAGTCCCGCGTGCACCACCTCGCCCGGGGTCTGCACGAAGCGATCGGCAAGCTGGGAGATGTGCACCAGTCCATCCTGGTGCACGCCGATATCCACGAAGGCACCAAAGTGGGTGACGTTGGTGACCACGCCCTGCAACTGCATGCCCGGCCGCAGGTCGCTCAATTCGGTCACCTGTTCGTTGAACTGCACGGCGTCCACCGGCTCGCGGGGGTCGCGGCCCGGCTTGCGCAGTTCCACCAGGATGTCCTGCAGCGTCGGCAGGCCGATCTCCTCCGTGACGTAGCGCTGGGCATCAATGCTGGCCACAAGGGTTTCGTTGCGCACCAGTTCGGCCAGCGGCACGCTCAGGTCGGCCGCCATGCGCTCCACGATGGGATAGCGCTCCGGGTGCACCGCAGAGGCATCCAGCGGATTGGCCGCACCCGGAATGCGCAGGAAGCCCGCGCACTGCTGGAAGGCCTTGGGCCCCAGCTTCGGCACGCGCTGCAGTTCCTCCCGCGATGCGAAGGGTCCGCGCGCGTCGCGATACACGGCGATCTCCTTGGCCTGGGCCGCCCCCAGTCCCGAGACGTAGCGCAGCAGCGCCCAGGAGGCGGTGTTCAGATTCACGCCCACGCGGTTCACGCAAAACTCGACCGTGTCGTCCAGCGCCTGGCGCAGCCGGGTCTGGTTCACATCGTGCTGGTACTGCCCCACGCCGATGGACTTGGGGTCGATCTTCACCAGCTCGGAGAGGGGGTCCTGCCAACGCCGGGCGATGGAGATAGCGCCGCGAATGGTGAGGTCCAGATCGGGGAACTCCTCGCGTGCCAAGTCGGACGCGGAGTAGACGGAGGCGCCAGCCTCGTTGACCAGCAGCGCCTGGGCCCGCAGCCCGCTCGTCTTGAGGCACTGGCGCACGAAGGCCAGCAGCTCGCGGGCGGCGGTGCCATTGCCCACGGCCACCACCTCCACGCCGTGGCGGCGCATGGCACCCTCCAGCACCTGGGCGGATTGTCCGGCCTGGTTCTGCGGCGGCAGGGGGTAGATCGTGCCGTGCTCCAGCAGCCGTCCCGTTCCATCCACCACGGCCCACTTGGAGCCCGTGCGCAGGCCGGGGTCGAGTCCCAGCACGATGCGTTGCCCGCCGGGCGGCTGCAGCAGCAGGTTGCGCAGGTTCTCCGCGAAGATGGCGATGGAGGCCTCGTCCGCGGCCTCCTTGAGCTGCACACGCAGTTCCACCTCGATGGACGGGGAGATCAGGCGCCGATAGGCATCCTCCAGCGCCAGCCGCCACTGGTCACGCAGGCGGCCGGTCGTGCCCTCGCACCAGGTGCGCTCCAGGTGGGCGAGGATCTCCTCCTCCGGTGCGGCCACGGCCACGCGCAGCACCTTCTCGCTCTCCCCGCGCCGCAGGGCCAGGTAGCGATGGGCAGGGATGCTCGTGAGCGGCTCATCGAAGGCGTAGTAGTCGCTGAACTTGGTCTTGCGCTCGGCGAACGCGGGTAGGGGTGTGGCCCCGATGCGGCCTTTGCGCCAGGTGACGTCACGAATCCAGGCACGACTCCCGGCGTGCTCGGCGGCATCCTCGGCCAGGATATCGCGGCAGCCCGCCCATACCTCCTCCACCGTGATCTCGCCTTCGTAGCCCGCGATGAACGCGGCCACGGCGGCGTCCGCCTGCGCGTCCGCCAAGCGCTCCAGGAACAGGGCCCGGGCGACGGGCTCCAGGCCCTTTTCGCGCGCGATCGTGGCCCGCGTGCGGCGCTTGGGACGATAGGGGAGGTAGAGATCCTCCAGCACCTGCTTGGTGGTGGCGGCCAGCACGGCTGTCCGCAGCTCGGGCGTCAGCTTGCCTTGGGCCTCGATGCTCTCCAGGATGGTGCCGCGGCGCTCCTCCAACTCGGCAAGGTACTGGGACCGGTCGCGCAAGGTGCGCAGCACAACCTCGTCCATGCTGCCCGTCTGCTCCTTGCGGTAGCGGGCGATGAACGGGATGGTGTTGGCGTCGTCCAGCAGCCGCAGGGCGCTGGCCACATGGCCCGCCTGCAGATTCAACTCCCCAGACAGTGTCGCGATCAGATCGGTCATTCCGGCTCCCTGCACGGTTCAGCGGCATGCCTGCCACCATCTGCTCAAGATAGACCCCGTCCGTTACCCTTGCCAAGGCAAAGGGTGTCTTGCTGCGCAATTCGTTGCGGCGCAGAAAGGTTTGAAAAACCAAGAAAAAGCCGGTACGGATAGTACAAACTCGCGGCGTGCATCCGCCAAAGAGGTTGCTCTGAAAAACGGACTTTTCAGAAACCGGCGCCGCCCGGCGTTGGGTCCTGCCAGGGAGGGACACGGGACCTGGAATTCCTACCAATTTTCCGGCTCTCCAAGCGCCTTCCGCAGGCCTGGGATTACACTGTCTCCACCGCCGAGACGCCGCACGGGCGTTGAGGCTCTGGATCGATAGGGGGTCCTATGGATATCGGAAGTATCATCGGGCTGGTCGTGGCGTCCGTCCTCATCGTGCTGGGGATGGGCTCCTACGTGACGGCGTTCATCGATTTTCCGTCCATGCTGATCGTGCTGGGGGGCACGCTGGGCGCCATCCTGGTGTTCTTCCCGCTGGAGAACCTGCTGGGGCTGGGCGGGATCGTCAAGCACGTCTTCTTTCCGCGCAACCAGTCCACCACGAGCCTGATCGCGACCATTATCGATTTCGCCGGCCGGGCCCGGCGCGAGGGCATCCTCAGCCTGCAAAACGTTGCCAACGAATCGGACGACGAGTTCCTCGTCAAGGGCATCAACCTGGTGGTGGACGGCATCGAGGAACACGTGATCGAGCAGATCCTCTCCAACGAGATCGAGTTCATCGAGGAGCGACACAAGAGCGGGTCTGACATGCTGGCCTCGATGGGGGCTTTGGCACCGGCCTTCGGAATGATCGGCACGCTGATCGGACTGGTGATCATGCTGCAGAACCTGCAGGACACCGCCGCCATCGGCCCGGCCATGGCCGTCGCCTTGATCACCACGTTTTATGGCGCCCTACTGGCCAACCTGGTGTTCATTCCCTTCTCCGGCAAGCTCAAGACGCGCAGCCAGCAGGAGTTGCTGCTGCGCCGGCTCACCCTGGAGGGCATCCTGGCCATTGGCGCGGGCAACAACCCACGGGTGGTGGAACAGAAGCTGAACGCCTTCCTGGCGCCACGCCAACGCGCCAGCCTTACCGGCTGATGGGGGAGGGTCGTCCATGGCTCAGCGCAGACCCAAGTCCGAGGAACCGGAACGCGACCCCGCACGCGTCCTGTTCCTGTCGCTGAACATGATCCTGCTTGCATTCTTCATCCTGCTGGTGGCGCTTTCGCAGGTGAACCGCTCAAAGCAGGCCGAGTTGGCGATCCAGGTGCGCAAGGCCTTCCAGAGCTTTGGGGGGGGCTATCTCAGCCTGGGGCCCTTCCTGGAGCAGCGGGGCGTGAGCCGGAAGCGCAGCGCGCTGGAATCCACGCAGGCGGTGGAGCGCTTCCTGGGCGAGCTGTCGCTGTTTATTGAGCAGAACCAGCAGGCGAAGGAACTCTCGTACGAGATCACCGGGCAGGGCTTCACGGTGCAGATTCCCGACGCCTTCCTGTTCCGGGAGGGCACGGACGAGTTGCTGCCGGTCGACAAGCCCCTGCTGCACAGCGTGATCGACCTGATCCGGCGCACCACCAACCCGGTGCGCATCGAGGGCCACACAGACGACCGCGACGTGCGCAGCAACCGCATCCTGGACAACTGGGAGCTTTCGGCTGCGCGGGCGATGGCGGTTTTCCGCTACATCTCGCGGGTGGGCAACCTGCCGGCAGACCGCTTTTCCGTGGTGGGCTACGGCGATACACGCCCCATCGCCAGCAACCTGACCGCCGCCGGCCGCGCGAAGAACCGGCGCGTGACCATCACGCTGGTGGGCCGGCTGCGGCCTGTGGGCGAGCACCGGTGAGGCCATGAGCGAAGCGCACGACGCCACAGCGGGCGGTCAGGAACACCGTCCGCCGTCCAGCGCACCGCCGCCGGAGCCGCCCCAGCGCAGGCGCGGTAGCGGGGGGACGTCGTTCGATCCGGAAGCGTGGATGGTCACGTTTTCCGACCTGCTCAATCTGTTGATGACGTTCTTCGTGCTCATCTTCGCCACCCAGGATCCCGTGCCGGCAGCCAAGCTGCAGCAGGCCTTCGGGCAGAGCGTGGGGGTGTTCGGGCTGTTCCGCACCAGCTTCCTGGAACAGATCGTGGCGGTGCCGCAGCGGGACCTCTCGCAGGATCTGGTGCGGGTATTTCTGAACGAAATTGGTGCGAACGATATCGAGGTGGAGCAGGATCCGCGCGGGCTGGTGATCACGCTGCCCACCGACACGACGTTCGCGCCGGGCAGCGCAACCCTGAACGAGCGAGCGCGCAAGCGGATCGACCAGTTGGCCGTGTTCCTGGCGGCAACACGGCATCGCATTCGTGTCGAAGGATATTCGGACAATCGGGAGCGCGCCTCGCCGCCGTACCCCAGCACCTGGGAACTTTCACTGGCGCGCGCCCATCGGGTCTTGCTGCGGCTGATCGCCCATGGCATCCATGCGAATCGGCTGTCGCTGATCGGCTATGGACCGGCGCATCCACGCTTCGACAACCGGACGGCGCAGGGGCGTGCGCGCAACCGGCGCGTGGACATCGTGATCCTGAACAGGTTTGGCGCGGCAGTGCAGCCCTAGCCACGCCCAGGCGGATTGCCGGAGCGAGGGCGCGAATCGTCGGGGATGAGACATGGCGGAAGTCAATGAGGTCAATATTCGGAGAGGAGGCACCATGGCTGAAGGCGAAGGCGGCGGCTTGGGCCGCCTGATCAAGATCATCTTCATACTGGTGCTGCTCGCCCTGTTGGCGGCCGGCGGCTTCGCGGCCTATCTCTTCCTCAGCACCGGCAAGGACAAGGCTGCCGGGGGCGTGGCCGCGACTCGCGATGAGGGTGGCTCAATCAAAAATCCGCACTACCTGGAGTTGGGCGACTTCGTCGTCAACCTATCCGATGGTCGGCGCTACCTGAAGACCAACCTGCAGTTGCTCATCAGCGACGAGAAAGCCATGGCCTACCTGCAGGTGCGGCTGGCCGAGGTGAAGGATCTGGTCATCTCGGAACTGCAGACCTGGGACTCCGAACAGTTGCGCGACCCGCGCAACCGCGAGTTGCTAAAGAACCGGTTGCTGACGAAGATCGAATCGCTCCTGCCCAGCGCCAAGGAAGGAGGCTGGGAGGATCCCAAACCGATCAAGAAGGTGCTGATAACGGAGTTCTATCTCCAATAGGCGATTGCATTGATTTTGCATGGAAATTGCCTATGGCCCGCGCAGAAGGCAACGCGCGCGGGCACCGGGAGCGCGCGCTGCGCCCCCTCCCGCGACCATTAGAGGTGCCATGGCTGACGATCTGGATTTCGAATCGTTCGACAAGCTGGACGACCTCGACTGGGGCGATCTGGAGAAGGACGTCAAGGAAGGCGCCAAGGAGGGTGGGCCCGGCGCGGCGCCCGCGCCGGCACGCGCCGCCGGCAATGAGGCCACCATCAGCGCGGGTGGCGCCCACATCGATATCAACTACCTGCTGGACGTGGGGCTGCAGATATCGGTGGAGGTGGGCCGCCGCCTGTACTACATCAGCGATATCCTCTCCTGGGACCCGGGCAGCATCATCGAGCTGGACCGCGTCATCGGCGAGCCGCTGAACCTCCTGATCAACGGGAAGCCCGTGGCCAAAGGCGAGGTGGTCGTCGCAAACGACAAGTTCGCGCTGCGGATCACGGAAATTCTCGATCCTCACGATCGCATGCTCATGCTCCAGAGCTGACAGGTCTCCATGAAGCGCTTTGCCACCCTGCTCGTGCTGCTGTTCGCCGCCGCCCTGGTGCTGGATGCGCCCGGGGCCCAAGCCCAGCGCTTTCCTCGCGAACTGGAGAACGTGAAGGTGTTCGGCAAGGGCGAGACGATCAAGTTCGTGTTTTCCCAGGCCTACGAGGGTACGCCGATCGCGGATTTCCGGCCGGGCTCCTTCTCGCTGGACTTCAGCAGCACGGGCAGCTCCAAGCCGGTGCGGACGCTGCGGCCCGTGGAGGAGAGCATGTACAAGGAGATCAAGGTGGTGGAGAACCGATACTCCACCACGGTGACCTTCCGGCTCCGGGATCCCAAGCTCAACCTGCGGGACAAGCTGGCCTTCACGCCGGACAAGAACGTGCTCACGGTGGCCGTGAACGCACCCGCGCCCAAACGGGTGACCTCGCCCGAGGGCCAGGCGACCGAGGAGCTGCTCCGCGAGATGGAAACGCGCATCGCGGGCAATGGCGACGCCACGGCCGCCACGCCGGCCAAGGCCGCGCCGGGCAGCGCGCTGACGCTGGGCGATCTGGGAGGCAATCAGTTCTTCTATTCGCTGCTGACCATGGTGATCGCACTGGTGATCATCGTGGGCGGGCTCTACGGAGTGCTGTTCCTCTACAACCGATTCCTGGCCAAGCGCCTGCGGCGCTTCACCGGCTCGCACGCGGTGCGGCAGGTGGCGTCGTTTCACATCGGGCCGCGGCAGCGTATCGTGGTGCTGGAGATCAACGACGAGATCATCGCCTGCGGGGTGACCCCCTCCCAGATCACCTACCTGACGCATCTGGGCGGCAAGGGCCCTATTGGGCGCAAATCGGGCACCGGCGAAGGCGGATTGCCGGGCACGGAGCCCGACCCTGGCATCAAAGCTCTGGCGGCATTGTCGCCCGACGTTCCGCCTGCACCAACGGATCCGGTGCATCAGTTCGCGGAAGTGCTCAAACAGAAAGTGCGGTCCCTCAAACGCATCAACTAGGTCAATGAGCACTCGCCTCCTGCGGAAGACCGGCTGGATGCTGGTGCTTCTGCTCCCGCTGACCCTCCAGGCACACGCCCAGACTCCGATCCCGGGCGTGAACATCTCCATTGGGCGCGCCAATAGCCCACAGGAGGTGGCCACCTCGCTGCAGATCCTGATCATCCTCACGGTGCTGACGCTGGCACCGGCGATCTTGATCATGACCACGTCGTTCACGCGCATCATCATCGTGTTGGCGTTTCTGCGGCAGGCCCTGGGCACCAACCAGTCGCCGCCCACCCAGGTGCTGGTGGGCCTCGCGCTGTTCCTCACGTTCTTCGTGATGCAGCCGGTCTGGTCGGACATCAACACCAACGCGGTCAAGCCCTACCTGGACAATCGGCTCAACCAGACCCAGGCGTTGGAGCGGGCCTCCGTGCCGCTGAAGGACTTCATGCAGAAGTTCGTGCGGGAGAAGGACCTGGCGCTGTTCATGAACATCGCCAAGGTGCCGCGTCCCCGCACGATCCAGGACGTACCCATCTATGTGCTCATTCCGGCGTTCATCACCAGCGAGCTGAAGACCGCTTTCGAGATCGGCTTTCTGCTCTACATTCCTTTTTTGGTGGTGGACCTTGTGGTATCTTCGGTGTTGATGGCGATGGGGATGATGATGCTGCCGCCGATCATGATTTCCCTGCCCCTCAAGCTGATGTTGTTCGTCCTGGTGGATGGCTGGAACCTCATCATTGGCTCTCTGGTGCAAAGCTTCTACGTGCGATAAGGCACTGCCATGACACCGGAATTCGTCATCACTGTGGGCCGCGAGGCCATGACCACCGCGTTCTTCGTCGCGGCGCCTCCGCTGATTGCCGCGCTGGTGGTGGGCTTGGTCGTCTCCATCTTCCAGGCCGTCACGCAGATCCAGGAAATGACGCTGGCCATCATCCCCAAGATGGTGGCCGTGTTGATCGCGCTGATGATCTCATTTCCGTGGCTGCTCGAGGTGATGACCACCTACACCACCAACGTCTTCAAGCTCGTTCCGACGGTCGTGCGCTGAGTCCGACGGCTGCGCGCAGCCGACGGAGCGCATCGTACCTGGAACCCCTGTACCCGATCGCCCCGGGAGCCCTGCCGGGCCCCTTCTGACGAGGAATCCTCGTGTCCGACCCCTTGCAGCACGAGCCCATGGCCGAGCCCACGCCGTCGCCGGCGCCCATGACGCCGTTGGCACCCGAGACGCCGGTCGGGAGTTGGAGCGACAACCTGGATCTGCTCAAGTCGCTGTTTCTGGCGTTGGTCTTCACGGCCTTGTTTTACGAGGTGTTCCCCATGCCCTTCATGGACGAAGGGCGCCTCAAGTCCATGCTCAGCAACGACAACTGGGTGACCCCGGTTATCCTGGGCATGACCGTGTGGTCGCTGATCCTGATCGCGTTCAAGGCGGTTCACTTCCGGGCTGAACGCCGCGTGTGGCAGGCGCTGCGGCACCCCAGCGTGGAGCCGCTGCTCAGCCACACCATCTATGCGCGCGACGTGGATAAGGTGGCGCTGGCCCTGCGCGATGCGCTGCGGGGGCTGCGCATCAAGCACTTCGCCACGTCGCTGGTGTATCGCCGCGTGATGCGCGTGCTGGCCTTTGTGCGCAATGCCACCAAGAAGGACGGGCTGGACGCGCTGCTGGACTACCAGGCGGACATTGACCTGCAGAAGATGGAAAGCAGCTACACGGTGCTGCAGGTGTTCATCTGGGCCATCCCCATCCTGGGCTTCATCGGCACCGTGCTGGGCATCGGCTACTCCGTGAACGAGTTCTCGCAATTCATCCAGACGGCCACCGGTGGCGGGGAGTTCACGGGGCAGATGCGCGCGGCCCTGGGCGGCGTCACCAGCGGCCTGGCCGTGGCCTTCAACACCACCTACATCGGTCTGGTGTTCGTGATGCCCGTGATGCTGCTCACCTCGCTCCTGCACAAGAGCGAGGAGGAGTTCCTGCTGAACATCGAGGAATATTGCCTGCAGGAGCTGCTGCCGCACATCCACGTCAAGCCGGGCGAGGAGGTGCTGGCCGAGGGCTACGAGGACCACCTGCACCGCATCATGCGGCTCTCCGAGACCTGGCTGGGGCAGTTCGAGCCCCTCGTGCAGCGGCTCTCCCGGCAGGCCGAGATGATGAGCCACCAGCTTACGGGCATCCAGCCGCTGGTGAAAGAGTTCACCGATCGTCTCCTGCTCCGCGGCCGCGGCACTCCGTCCGAGCCGCTTGCCCAGGGCGGCGGCGCGGCCGAGCCCCCCGATCGCGACGAGGATCCGCCCCGCACGACCTGAGTCGTAAGCCGGGGCAGGGGCCATCATGCGCAACCGCACACCCATTTCCATTTTTCCATTCCTGAGCGTGCTGCTGAGCACGTTGGGGGTATTGTCGTTCCTCGCCGTGACGTTCGTGATGTTCACCCGAACCTCCGCCAAGGCGCCCCGGCCTGAGCAGCCGGTGGAGGTGCAGTGGGTCGGTGCCCCGCCCCACGTGCGCCCGATCCTGGTGGAGTGCCGGCAGGATGCCGTGGTGGTACACAGCGGGCCGGGTGGCAAGACCCGCCGCTTCGACCTCGCCTCGCTGCAGCGCGAGCAGGATCTGGTGCGCGGAATGGTGCAGGAGGCATACGGGGAACTGGGCCCCGTGCCCAGCCGCACCCAGCTCTGGTTCTACATGAAGAGCGCCATCCAGAACGAGCGGCGGCTGGTGGGCTCCTTCACGCGGGCCATGCACGATGTGGAGATCGACGACCTATCCGGCCAGAGCAAGCGCGAGCAGGTGGAGCGCTATCCGATCCTGCTGGTGTACCCGGACGGTATCACCACTTACGATGTGGCCTCGTACCTGGTCGAGACCACAACGCGCCTCTCCGTGGGGCTGGAGCCCATGCTGAAGGGCTGGAAGCTGCCCTACCAGAAGGAGGCGTCGTGAGCCGCCATGCGCCGACGCGTTGAGCCGACCCAGCCGTTGAATCTGGATTCCCTCGTGGACATCGTGTCCAACAACGTGGGCATCCTGATCATTCTCGCCGCCTTCATGGCTCTGTTCGCGCTGATCAACCCGCGCACTCAGGCCCCCAGCAGCGGCCAGCCCAAGGAAGCAGCGCCCAAGAAGATCCTGGTGCCCTGGTCTCACCCCACCAACAAGCACCAGATCTTCTTCATCGTCGAGCACGACCGCATCCAGTACTTCGACATGCGCGAGTTTTTCGTGAGCCTCGCGCAGCGGGACCCGGACGTGCGGCCCACGCCGCTCACGGTGGAGCAAAAGGGGCTGCGCATCCGCTTCTTCCCGGTGACCAATCAGGTGTACTGCCTGCGCTTCGAGCCCAAGCCCGGGCAGGGAGAGAACTGGCTACAGGCCCAGCGGCCGGGGTCGGCGTGGCAGCGGGTGCTGCACCGCTATCCGGCGGAGCGCTACGTCTATTTCTTCTGGGTCACCGGTGATAGCTTTGAACTGTTCCGCCAGCTTCGCAAGGACCTCTGGGATCAGCAGTACGAAGTAGGCTGGAAGCCCACCGCTAAAGACCAGCCCCTGGAGGTCTGCAATGGCTTCGAAGGCTCCACCACGTTCGAGCCCCAATAGGCGCCCCAGGGCGCGCGTCTACGGAACGCTGCAGCGATGAGCGAACACGATCCGCGCAACACGCCCCGGCCGGACGATTCCGATCCGACGCCGCGCGATCCCGCCGAGATCGCGGTGCGCCGGGAGCTGAGCCGCCACGCCCTGCTGCACTATCAGCGCGGCAACCGCTTCTACGACAGCGCCGCGTGGGACCGCGCCCTGCACGAATGGCGCAGCGCCTCGCGCATGTGGGCGCTGGCGCGGGTAACCGGGCGCCTGGTGGCGCGGCGCCTGATGCACCTGCGGGCGGCCCTGGCGCTGCTGCTCACGGTGGCTGTGGTCTATGCGGCCGTCTTCACGTTCTTTCCGCGCGCTCCGTTCGAGCTGTTCCTGCTCAGCGGCGGGGGCACCTTCGACACCCGCTCCTGGTGGGAGCGCTTTCTGGACAACGGCCGTCCTCAGCCGGGCGATACGCACAAGATGGGCATGCGGGAGTGGTGGGAGCACTTCCGGCGTAGCCTGGAGGGCGGAGATGGCGGGCAGGTGGCGGGTCGCGGCGAGGGCCGCCCGGGTATCGATAGACACTGGGAGGAACTGCTGCGCCGCTACGGGCGCTGGGGGCCGTTCTTCAACTACGAGCTGGACTACAACGTCATCGCTGGCTACGGGCTCAGCCGCATGGGCGACTACAGCCGCGCCGTGGACGTGTTCCAGCGGGGCATCGAGCATACCAGCGAGCCCGCCAAGCTGGCCGACCTGTACCAGGGCTTGGCCAATGCGCACTACTACCAGGGCTATCGGCTGCAGCCGGATGGGCTTGCCAAATACGACCTGTACTATGTGCGCAAGTCCACCGAAGCCTACGAGAAGTCCGTGCACTACCAGCCGCGCCCGGTCTCCTACGGCAACCTGGGCTGGATGTATTTCCTGCTGGGAGACTACGCGCGCTCGGAACGGTACAGCCGGCGGGCGCTGCAGATGGATGCGAGCCTGGAATACGTGCGGCTGAACCTGGGCCTGACCTACCTGATGCAGAACCAGATCTACGATGCCTTCGACGTCTACCGCAGTGTGATCCGCCGCAATCCGTCCAGCGACGTGTTCGCGGGAGGCATCAACGACCTGCGCGAGGTGGTGCGGGATCACCCGGGCCGCAAGCCCTATGCCTACCTGATGATCGGCATGCTGGCGCTCAAGGAGGGCGACTACACCCAGGCCCGCGATGCGCTCTCCCGTTTCAACGCCAGCCCGCTCGTGAGCCAGACGTGGCGCGATCTGGCGCGGCGGCTGCTGCGGGATATGGACGCCTCGGAGGTGGAACGGTGAACCTGGAGCTGATCACCATCGCGATCAGTCCGGCCGTGGCCCTGGTGTGGTTCTTCTATGCGCGTCAAGCCTATCGGCCCGAGAGCAAGGGGCTCGTCACGGCCCTGTTCCTGCTGGGCTTCGTCGCCGGGATGATCGCCCTGGTGCTCAACCACCTGGTGGAGCGCTACACGAGCCTGTGGGCCGGTGCGCCCGACGTTTCGCATCGGCTGCTGTTCTGGGTGCTCGGCATCGGACTCAACGAGGAGTTCGCCAAGATGCTGATGCTCCTGCTGGTGCTCTATCCCCGGCGGGACTTCAACACGCCCTACCAGGGTCTGCTGGGTGGGGCCACCGTGGCGCTGGGCTTCGCGGCGGTGGAGAACCTGTTCTACCTGGAGCGCTACGGCACGGCCACGCTGCTGTTCCGCTCCGCGCTGACGGTGCCGGCCCACGCCTGCTTCACCGCCCCGCTGGGCGTGGCCATGGCCTTCTCCCGCCGGGCGGAGAGTCTCGTGGGCAAGTACGCCTGGCTGCTGGTAGGGCTGGCGTTCGCCGTAGTGGCGCACGGCCTGTACGACATCTGGCTCTCGCTGGATTCTGTCTGGCTCAATCGCATCGCCTACCTGCACGTGTTACTGATCGGCCTGTTCGTGCTCTGGCTGATGCGGCTGCGCCGCGAGCCTCTGCCCGCCACGCCGCGGAGTCCGCTGCCATGATCACCCTGGCGGAAGCCGCGCAGGCCACGGGAGGGGAGTGGCTCGCGCAACCCCTTCCGCCGGAGACCCCCCTGCAGGGCGGCGCCTTCGATACCCGCGCGCTGGATGGCGCCGGCATCTTCTTCGCCCTCAGCGGCGAGCACAGCGATGGTCACGCCTACCTACCTCGGCTCGCGGGCAGCAGCGTGCGTCTGGCTGTGGTGGCGCGACCCGCGGACGCCGGCGACTACGGGGGCGCCCTGCTGCGCGTGGCCGATCCGTTGGCGGCGCTGGCCGCCATGGCGCACTTCCTGGTGGAAAAGTACCACCCCACCGTGGTGGCCATCACCGGCAGCTATGGCAAGACCACGGCCAAGGAGGTGATCGCCCACGTGCTGGCGGGGCAGCAGCGTGTGCTGAAGAGCCCGGGCTCGCTCAACAACGAGATCGGCGTGCCCGTCACGCTGCTGGGGCTGGACGGCAGCCAGGATACCGTGGTGCTGGAGTACTCCGCCCGCAAGCCGGGGGACATCGACTACCTGAGCCGCATCGCCCCGCCGGACGTGGCCGTGCTACTGGCTGTGGGCCAGGCCCACATCGGCGTGTTCGGCTCCCAGGAGGCGATCTTCCGCGCCAAGGGCGAGATCTTCCACCACCTGCGGCCGGGCGGCACGGCCATTGTGGGCGCGGCCCAGCCCCGCCTGCGCGAGATGGCTGCACCGCACCGCGTGCTCAGCTTCGGGGCCGAGGCGGGCGACTTCCACGCCGAGGACATCGCCTTCGACGCGGAGGGCCACCAGTGCTTCACGGCCGTGCGCGGCAGCGGCCCGGACGCCGTGCGGCTCCCACTGCGCGCCGGGATGCCCGGGCCCCACGGCTGCGAGCCCGTGCTGGCGGCCTGGGCGGTGGCGCACACGCTGGGCCTGTCGGATCGGCTCGTGACCGAGCGCGGCGGCGTGGCCCCGGGCCAGAAGGGCCGCCTGCGGGTGGTGCCGGCCCAGGGTGGCGCCACGCTCATCGACGACTGCTACAACGCCAGCCCGGAGACGGTCGCCAACCTCATCGGCACGTTGAACGCCCGCCCCGAAGGCGATAAGGTGCTGGTGTTGGGGCCCCTGGCCGAGCTGGAAGAGGGCCTGCGCGATTCCGCGCGGGCCATCGCGGAGCGGTTGCGTCCGCCCCTGGCCCGCTGCCTCGTCTACGATCCCCGCGGCAGCCTGCTGGCCGAACATCTGCAGGCCGGCGCGCAGGGGGTGGACGTGGTGCACGTGGCCAGCCAGCCGGCACTGATGGCGGCACTGCGAGAGCTGGATGCTCCCGGCCGCATCATCGGCATCAAGGGCGCGCGCTCGGCGCACATGGAACGCTTCATCCTGGCCCTGCAGGGCGTTCCGGTGGGCTGTCAGCGCCATCCCTGTTCCCTGCTGAAGTACTGCACGGATTGCGAACTTCTGGGCGGGACATGATCAAGCCATTCCAGTTCCTCTATCGCAAGCTGCTCGAACACGACGATCAGGGCTACGACCTGATCCTGCTGGGATCCATGGCGCTGCTCGTGCTGGGCGGGCTGATGATGATCTACAGTGCCAGCTCGCCGGTTTCCGACCGGCTGCACGGGAGCAGCCTGTACCTGCTGCGTCACCACTTGGTGCATCTGGGACTGGGGCTGGTGGGCCTGTGGGTGGCCATGCGCATCCCCTACCAGCGCTGGCAGCAGTGGGCGCCCTATCTGCTCGTGGGCGTGTTCGCTCTGCTAATCGTCGTGTTGATTCCGGGCATCGGCTACCAGGTGGGCGGGGCTCGGCGCTGGCTGCGACTGGGAGCGCTGAACTTCCAGCCCACCGAGCTGCTCAAGCTGGTGATGATCGTCTATGTGGCGTCGTACCTGAACCGCAAGCCGGGGATGGTGGCGCAGTTCTTCCGGGGCGTGCTGCCCAACTTCGCCGTGATGGGCGTGTTCCTGGCCCTTGTGATCCTGCAGCCGGACTTCGGCACCGTAGTGCTGATCGCCATGACCCTGCTGCTGATGATCTTCGTGGGCGGCGCCAAGCCGGGGCACATTCTGGCCAGCCTGGCCGGCTTCGGAGTGATCGGCGCGTGGCTGGTGGCCAGCCAGAGCTACCGCCTGCGCCGCATCTTCGCCTTTCTGGATCCCTGGGGCGATCCGCTCAACACCGGCTTCCAAATCGTGCAGTCGTACCTTGCTTTCGGCAACGGCGGCGTGTTCGGGGTCGGCCTGGGCGATAGCCGCCAGAAGCTGTTCTTCCTGCCCGATGCCCACACGGACTTCATCTTCTCCATCGTGGGCGAGGAGCTGGGCCTGATCGGCGTGTTGGCGGCAATGGTGCTCTTCGCCATCTTCCTGTGGCGGGGCTACCGCATCTGCCTGACGACCGAGGACGACTTCGGGCGTTACCTGGCCTACGGCATCACCACGCTGTTCACCCTGCAGATCCTGCTGAACCTGGCCGTCGTGATGGGCATGATGCCCACCAAGGGCCTGCCGCTGCCCTTCATCAGCTACGGCGGCAGTTCCCTGCTGGGCACGCTCTTCATGACCGGCGTGCTGCTCAACATCGGGCGCAGACCCAAGCGCTGGGCCGCAACCGATGCGCCCGGCCTTGCCGGCGCGGCGGCGCGGCGCTGAGCCCCATGGCCGCCCAGGCGCCGCAACGGGGCTCCCAGCGCTTCCTCATCGCGGGAGGCGGCACGGGCGGGCATCTCTTCCCCGGGCTGGCCATAGCTGAGGCCCTGCAGCGCCTGGCGCCGGGCAGCGAGGTACGCTTCGCCGGCAGCTCGTACGGCATCGAGCACCGCGCCGTGCCGGAGCGCGGCTATCGGCTGTACCGCATCGCCGTGCGGGGTCTCTACGGCGTGCCGCTGCCCAAGCGGCTGCTGCGCCTGGCGATGCTGCCCTGGGCCTTCGTGCAGTGCCTCGCGGTATTGCTCAGTTACCGGCCGCACCTGGTGATCGGAGTGGGAGGCTATGCCTCCGGCCCCATCCTGGCCACGGCCCTGCTGCTGCGGCGCCGCTGCGTGATCCAGGAGCAGAACGCCTGGCCGGGCCTCACCAACCGGTTGCTGGGCCGGCACGTGACCGCGGCCTTCACGGCCGTGGAGGATCGCGAGGGCTTCTTCCGCCGCGCCATCGTCACCGGTACGCCCGTGCGGGCGGCCATCGCCGCCCTGCGCACGGAGCCGCCCACGGAGCGGCCCCTGCCGCTGCTGTTCGTCTTCGGCGGCAGCCAGGGCGCGCGGGCCATCAATCGTGCCATGACCGAAGCCTTGCCCACCCTGGAGGCCTGGAGCGCCCAGCGTCACCCGCTGCGGATCGTGCACCAGACGGGGCGCGCGGACCTGGAGAGCGTGCGCGCGGCCTACCTGAAGACCGCGCTCCAGGCCGAGGTGCTGCCGTTCATCGACGACATGGCGGACGTGTACCGCCGCGCCCGACTGGTGGTGAGCCGCGCCGGGGCCAGCGCCGTGAACGAGATCGTGGCGGCGCGCAGGGCAGCCGTGTTCATCCCCATCCCGGGCACCAGCGGCGATCACCAGCGCCGCAACGCCCTGCGCGTGGCGGAGGCCGGCGCCGCCGTCATGCTGGAGCAGGCCGAGCTGACCGGTGAGCGCCTCGCTGCCACGCTGACCGCCCTGCTGGAGGATGCAACCCGCCTGGACGTCATGGAGGCCGCCACGGACGCCCTCTTCCAGGGCGATGCCGCCGGCCGCATCGCCGAGCACTGCCTGGAGTTCGCAGAATAGTTTTGCCCGCGTATCAGACTGTGAGGTGTCATGGCTATTCTCAAGCTGGAAGGCCTGCGTTTGGCAGGCTACCGGAGCTTCTCAACTGTTGAACGGCGAAGATGCTCCTCACCTACACGGCGCCGGCCTGCAGCATGGCCTCCAGCCGCGGCCGCAGACGGGCCCTGATGCCCGGCGCCCGGTAGCACGCCGCCAGCCCGGCATCGCCCAGATCGGCACGCATGATGTCGGCTCGCCCCACGCTGAGGTGTCGCGGCCCGGCCAGCCGCGCCCGCAGCGCGCACACGGCCCACGGCAGCGGCGAAAGCTCCCACGCCGCCACGGGCGCCTCCGGATAGCGCTGCGCCAGCCGCAGGGCCAGGCCGCCCCAATCCGCGCCCAACTCGTGCGTTGTGCCCCGCACGGTCATCGGCAGCGCCGCCAGCAGTGCCCGCCGCGCGGCTACCACTTCGTACGCAGGCCCAGCACCACGCCCTCGGGCATCACGCTGAGGCTGAACGAGGTGCGCCGCGTGTGGGCGTAGTAGCCCACCGCCGTGCCCAGCGCGAAGCCCACCAGCACGTCGGACTGCCAGTGGCCCCAGGTCTTCATGCGGGCCTCGGCATCGTAGAGCGGCAGGGCCTCCAGGCCCCACACCCAGGGATGGTCGCCGCCGTACTCCAGCACGAAGGGCGTCACGATGGCGCTCACCGCCGTCACTTCCCCGCTGGGGAAGCTCTGGTTGCGGTGCCCGGTGAAGAAGCGGTTGGGGTCGTTGGTCTGGATGGGACGCTCGCGCGTGAACGTCATCTTGAGCGCCGTGGAGGCAACTCCACCCAGCACCGCCGCATCGATGGAGCGCCAGAAGGTCTGCCCCAGCCGGGTCTGGCCGCCCTCCCACAGCCCCCCGGCCAAGTCGCCCACCAGCATCAGTTCCAGCAGCCGGAGCTGATCCGTGCGGCTCCAGATGCCGTGGTCGTCGTAGCGCAGGCGATGGTCGATGCCCAGCGGGCCGCCCGCCGCCAACGCCTGCGTGGCCGCCAGCACCAGCCACGCCACACAGAACAGCCGGCGCCAGAAGCGTGCTTGCATGAGTCGCGTTCCCGAATCCCCGCCCCGGGTCTCAAGCCTGTAAGACCCCGGTCACGCGATTCGGTTCGAATGCGATCGCTGTTTGGTACCGTGCCAAGAAGGAGCAGCGGCTCAGAGGGTGGCGACGACGCGAACGACGCCGGGATCGCCGGGGATGTTGCGCTGCTGGAAGCCGAAGGCGGTGCAGAGCTTGAGCATGATCTTGTTCTCGCGCAGCACGTCCCCGTGGATCTCGTGTAGTCCGCGCCAGCGGGCGTAGTCCATCATGCGCCGCATCAGCGCTGGCCCCAGGCCCAGCCCGGTCAGGTCGTGATGGATGATGATGGCGTACTCGCCGCGCTCGTTGTCCGGGTCGGAGATGATGCTCACCACGCCATAAATTCGCGTGCGGCCGGGGATGCCCGGCTCGGTGAGCACCAGTGCCATCTCGCGGTCGTAGTCGATCTGCGTGAAGCGCGCCGCGGTGACGTGCGTCAGCGTGCGAATGGGCACGAAGAAGCGCAGGCGGATCTCCTCGGGATCGAGCGTGGCGAAGGTCGCCTGCAGGGAGGGCTCGTCCTCCGGGCGGATCGGGCGCAGCAGCAGCGGCCGCCCGTCCCCCAGCACGATCGTCTCCTCCAGCTCCTTGGGATAGGGCCGGATGGCCAGCCGCTCCGCCCCCAGCCGCTCGGCGCGGGCCACCCCGATGCGCGCATCCAGCGCCATCACGCCGTAGGCATCGGCCAGCAGCGGATTGATGTCCAACTCCTGCACCTCCGGCAGGTCGATCATCAGTTGCGAAACCTTGAGAAGCGTCATGGCGACGGCGTCCAGGTGCACCGCAGGGTGGTCGCGGAAGCCCCGGAGCTGCCGGAAGATGCGCGTGCGCGAGATCACCTCGTGGGCCAGGCGCATGTTCAGCGGGGGCAGGCCCAGGGCCTTGTCGTCGATCACCTCCACCGCCGTGCCCCCGTGGCCGAACAGGATCACCGGGCCGAACTGCGGGTCTTCCGTGGCCCCCACCAGCAGCTCGTAGGCTCCGGGCCGCCGCACCATGGGCTGCACGGCAAAGCCCTCCAGGCGCGCCTCGGGATACGCCACCCCGATGTCCGCCGCCATGGCCTCAGCGGCACGCTGCACGGCGGCCGGCCCGGCCAGGTCCAGCACCACGCCGCCCACGTCGCTCTTGTGCAGCAGGTCGGGCGAGACGATCTTCAGCGCTACCAGGCCGCCCAGTTCCGCCGCAATGCTCGCCGCCAGCTCCGGCGTGGGGGCCGTGCGCGTGGCCACCGTGGGAACGCCGTAGGCTCCCAGCACCTCCTTGGCCTCCGGCTCGGTGAGCCACCGCCGCTGCTCCTCCAGCACGCGGGCGATCAGGCGCTGCGCCCGCTCCACGTCCGGGGAGAAGTCCTCGGGCACGGAGGCCGGCGTCTCCATCAGCAGTTCCTGACCACGCCGGTAATTGACCAAGTACATGAAGGCCCGCACCGCCTGCTCGGGCGAATCGTACGTGGGGATGCTGTGCGCGATGAATGTGCGCCGGGCCTCCTCTGCAGAGCCGTCGCCGACCCAGCTCGTCAGCAGGTGCGTGCACCTGCGGGCCTCCGCACTCTCTACCAGGGCGTGCGCGGCCTCCGTGCCGGAGGCGACGGCGGTGGGGCAGTGCAGAGCCAGCACGGCATCTGTGCCCGGGTCCTCCAGAATGGCCTCCAGCGCGCCAGCGTAGCGGGGCCCGGTCGCATCGCCGATGACGTCTACCGGGTTGCCGTGGGACCATGCGGGCGGCAGCACGCCGTCCAGCCGCTGCAGCGTCGCCTCGCTCAGCTCGGCGAGTCGCCCACCCTCCTCGATCAGGGCGTCCGTCGCCAGCACGCCGATGCCCCCGCCGTTGGTGAGGATCGTCAGGCGATCGCCCTTGGGGCGGCAGGTCATGGCCAGCGTCTCCACCGCGGCAAAGAGCTCGGTGAGGCTATGCACGCGCAACATGCCCGCCCGGCGGAACACCGCGTCGTACACCGCATCCACGCCCGCCAGCGCACCGGTGTGCGACGAGACCGCGCGCGCGCCCTCCGCGAAGCGCCCGCCCTTGACCACCACCACGGGCTTGCTGCGGGAAGCGGCCCGCGCAGCGGAGAGGAACTTGCGCGCGCTGGTGACGCCCTCGATGTACAGCAGGATGGCGTGTGTGTCGGCGTCGTTGGCGAGGTAGTCCAGCATATCGCCGAAGTCCACGTCCACCATGTCCCCCAGGGAGACCAGGCGCGAGAATCCGATGCCGCGCTCGTGGGCCCAATCCAGCATGGAGGTGACGATGGCGCCGGACTGCGTGACGAACGCCACCCGGCCCGGCTGTGGGGCCACGTGCGCAAAGCTGGCGTTCACGCCGGAGCTGGGGGACATTACGCCCAGGCAGTTGGGCCCCACCACGCGCAGCAGCGCCGGCCGCGCCGCATCCAGCACGGCCTGCTGCAGGCCAGGCCCGCGCTCGTCGCGCATCTCGCCGAAGCCTGCGGAGATGACGATGGCGGCGCGCGTGCCCCGCCCGGCCAGCTCGGCCACCAAGCCGGGCACGGTCTCCGTGGGCGTGGCGATGACGGCGAGGTCCGGCGCGATGGGCAGGCTGGCCACGTCCGGATAGGCGATCACGCTCTCCACCGTGTCGTGGCGCGGATTGACGGGCATCACCGGCCCATCGAAGCCGCCTGCCAGCAGGTTGTGCGCCAGCACGGCGCCCACGGTGGACGGCTTCCGGCTGGCGCCGATCAGCGCGATGGAGCGCGGATGAAAGAGGGCTTCCAGGTTGCGGATGGTCATTACCGGACTCCGCGCGGAGGCGGGCACCATACGGCGCGCCGGCGGTAGCCGGACCGCCGATGGCTCTAGTATGATGATACTAGGCGCGTGACGGGAGGGAAACACTCGCAACGGGCGCCCGGGAGGTACTGCCGGGGCGCGCAGGTGCCATGAGCGCAGCGGTGATCCGCAAGCAGCGCAGCAGCGACGCGCCGCCCCCCAATCTGTCCGACTACGAAAAGGTCTGCCGCCGCTTTACCTGGGAGGCCGCGCGCGCCGAGCTGGCGGGGCTGCCGGGCGGTGCCGGGCTGAACATGGCCCACGAGGCGGTCACCCGGCACATCGCCGAGGGCCACGGTGACCGCATCGCGCTGGAGTGGGTGGACGCCGTGGGCGCGGTGCACCCCACCACCTACGCGCAGCTTGAGGCCCTCAGCAACCGCTTCGCCAACGCGCTGGCCGCCCTAGGTGAGCCGCCGGGCACGCGCGTGTTCTCGCTGCTGGGGCGCATACCCGCACTGTATGCCACCGCCCTGGGCACCCTGAAGGCGCGCTCGGTGTACGCCCCGCTCTTCGCCGCGTTCGGGCCGGAGCCGGTGCGGGCCCGCCTGAACAAGGGCGAGGGCCGCGTGCTGGTGACGACCCTGCCGCTGTACCAGCGCCGCATCGCCGCCCAGCGCGATGCGCTGCCGGGCCTGCGCCACGTGCTGCTGGCGGATGTGGCGGCGGATGCCACCGTTCCGCCCGGCACGGCCTCCCTGGCCTCCTTGCTGGAGCGCGTGCCGGATACCTACCGCATCGGGCCCACGGAGCCGGAGACCCCGGCGCTGCTGCACTTCACCAGCGGCACCACGGGTATGCCCAAGGCCGCCGTACTCGTGCACGATGCCATCGTCACCCAGCGCGTCACGGCCCGCCTGGCGCTCGACCTGCACGCAGGCGAGCGCTACTGGTGTACGGCCGACCCGGGCTGGGTCACGGGCAGCGTGTACGGCATCCTGGCGCCGCTCGCCCTGGGGGCCACCGTGGTGGTGGATGCCGCCGAGTTCGACGCGGAGCGCTGGTACCGCATCCTGGCGGAGCGCGACGTAGCCGTGTGGTACACGGCGCCCACCGCCGTGCGCCTGCTGATGAAGCTCGGCACCGCACTGGCGCGCCAGCACCGTTATCCCGCCCTGCGCTTTCTGGCCAGCGTGGGCGAGCCGCTCAATCCGGAGGCGGTCTGCTGGGGGGAGGAGGCCTTCGGGCTGCCCTTCCACGACAACTGGTGGCAGACGGAAACGGGCGCCATTATGATCGCGAACTTCGCGGCGATGGACATCCGTCCCGGCTCCATGGGGCGGCCCGTACCGGGCATCGCCGCGGAGGTGCTGGCCTCCGGCGAGGGCCCCCCGCGGCCCGTGGCGGTGGAAACCCTGGGCGAGCTGGCCCTGCGTACGCCGTGGCCCTCGCTGTTCCGGGGCTACCTGGGCGAGGAGGCGCGCTACCGCAAGCGCTTCCAGGACGGCTGGTATCGCACGGGCGACCTGGTGCGACGCGACGCGGACGGCTACTACTGGTTCGTGGGCCGGGCGGACGACGTTATCAAGTCCGCTGGGCACCTCATCGGGCCGTTCGAGGTGGAGCGAGCCCTGACCAGCCACCCCGCCGTCGTGGAGGCCGGCGCCATCGGCAAGCCCGACCCGGTGAGCGGCGAGGTGGTCAAGGCGTTCGTGCTGCTGCGGGATGGCTACGAGCCCAACGAGGCGTTGCGGCGCGAGCTGCTGGCCCACGCCCGCACGCGCCTGGGCGCCGCCGTGGCGCCCAAGGAGATCGAGTTCCGCACCACCCTGCCGCGAACGCGCTCCGGCAAGATCATGCGCCGGCTGCTCAAGGCCCAGGAGCTGGGTCTGCCGGAGGGCGATATCTCCACCCTGGAGACGGCTCCTGGCTCTGACCGTCCCTGAACCCCACCCCCACGGCGAGGCTGCTGCCCACCAACAGGCCCCCATGAATGACAACGCGCTCTCCAGCGAGGTGCTCCAGGCACTCTCCGAGGTGGCTCCGGAAGCGGACACGTCTGCGCTCGATCCGGAGATCAACTTCCGCGACCAAGTGGAGATCGACTCGGTGGACTTCCTGAACTTCGTCGTCGCGCTGGAGCGACGCCTGGGCATGAAGATCCCGGAAACGGACTATCCCAAGCTATCCAGCCTGGGCGGCTGCCTGCGCTATCTCACCGCCCGCCCTAGCTCAGCGCACTCGCAATAGAACCGGCATCCGCTCTGCAGACTCCATACAATCGGCAAGCAGGCGCGGCGAAGCGCGTCGGCAGCTTCCACCGGGACACGTTCATCATCCAGCGCGCCGCCGGTAGCCCCCTGGCGAGCGCGACCGGGCATTTGCTGGAGAATCCGCGACCCGCGCGACTGGCCGGCAGGGCCGCGCCGGCCGATCGCACTTGGATTACACGACGCGCTGATGGCCTATTTCGATTCCGTCCTGAACACGCGCATGATCCTAGCGGCCGCGGAGGACGCCCATCTGGACGGGCGGGCGCTGCTTGACGGGGCCGGCATCGACCCTGCGTTGATCGAGGACCCCTTCGCCGTGCTGCCCGCATCCCGGCAGTTCGCATTGTTGGAGGCGGCCGTGCACGGCTCCGGCGAGCCCGCCTTCGGGCTGCGCATGTCTAGCCTCTGGAATCGCCCCGGCGCCATGGATGTGGTGGGCTATCGCATCGCGGCCGCGGATACATTCCGGGGGCTACTGGAGGCAGGCTACGGTGCCCTGAGCCGCCTCTCCAACCTGCAGGACATCCGGGTGGAGACGCGGGGCGACGTGAGCCGGATCGTACTCCGGCCCGCCCGCATGGACTGGCCGCTATTGAACGTGCTGTTTGATTTCTACATGGCCAACGCGGTGCATCAGACCCAGCTGTTCGTCTCGCCCGAGTTCGGCACCGACTTCGCCCCTCTGGAAACGCTCTTCATGCAGCGGGCACCGGCCGACCCCGCTCCTTATGCCGAATTCTTCCGGTCACCCCTGCGCTTCGATCAGCCCTGGGGTGCAGTGGTGTTCGAGAGCCGCTGGCTCGATGTCCCGTCGCGACTGGCAGACCCGGAGCTGTCTCAGGCCATCGACGGCGTGATGGCCCAGCGTGTGCCGAAGCCGGTGCCATCTGCGCCGCTCGCCGCACGCGCGCGGAGCGCCCTGGCGGACCTGCTGCGCGACAATACTCCTACCCTGGCGGCGCTCGCCGCACAGCTTCACCTGCGGCCCCGCACGCTGCAACACCAGTTGAAGTGTGAGGAGCTTACCTACAGCCAGCTCGTGGACGACGCGCGCCGGGAACTGGCGCTGGAGCTGCTGCAGGCGGGCGAGGAAAGCCTGGACGAGATCGCCTGGCGGGCCGGCTTCCAGTCGCAGAGCCCGTTCTTCCGCGCCTTCCGCCGCTGGACCGGCATGACCCCGGCCGCCTACCGCCGGGAGCTCCGCCAACGCTAGGGCCCCGCGCCCGCCCGCTGGGCCCCTCGCTGCGCCCATTGGCAGCCAGTTGGCCGACCGTGCCGCATGGCGGCGCACCGCCTCCCTCGCAGCGCATTTCGTGGGGCGTACCGCAGGGCGGCGCATTCCTCCGCGTCTTGCTGCGAGCCGCCTCGCGGCTCCAGGCTCAGCAGCTTTCGCGCCGCTCCAGCGGTGCGAGCGCGCCCTTGACGCGGACCACACCCGATATGCCGATCCGTGAGGGCATGATATAAGTTGTACGGGGGGCTGCTCAACCAGGCCGACGCCCAATGTATCGCCATGTGCCGTTGGACGAGCCTCCGCTGCCGGAGCTCGATTGCAGCACCTGCCCCGCCCTGTCCATGTCCGAGTGGCGGGTGCTCACGCCCGCACAGGTCAAGCAGCTTAGCCAGGCGAAGGAGGTGCGCCGCTACCGCCGCGGCGACTCCATGTACCGGCAGGGAGACCCCTGTAAGAGCGTCTACTGCATCCACTCCGGTACGGTCGCCATCCGGCGCACCGACCATCACGGCAACGCGGTGCTGCTGGAGCTGAAGCAGGCCGGCGACGTGATGGGCTATCGCGCCTGCTTCTCCCGCACGGAGCGCCACAACACGGCCACCGCATCGGACGAGGTGATCGCCTGCGCGCTGCCGGGCCCCGCGATGTTCGCGCTGATCAACGACAACCCGATGCTGGGACACGCGTTCCTGGCGCGGCTGGCCCACGAGCTGGCCCGCGCGCACGATGCCATCCTCACCCACACCCAACTTCCCGTGCGGGCCCGCATGGCGCGACTGCTGATGCGCTTCGTGGAGCGGCGCTCGCTGCCCCGGTCCAGCACCGAAGTGCAGATCCACCTGCCGGTCTCGCGGCACGACCTGGCGGAGTTGCTGGCCGCCCGGCCCGAGACCATCGCCCGCACCATCGCGGCCCTGGAGCGCGACGGCGTGGCCACCTTTTCCGGGCGCATGGCCACCATCGCCAACGTCTCGCAGTTGCGGGACGAGATGGACTGCGGCTGACCGGCGCAGCATCCACGCATCCTCCCACCCGGCCCACATCTCCGCGGGCTGGGCTATCCCTCCGGTGGGGCGGCGCTATGACTTGCGTCAAAGACGCTCCTTCGCGCCACGGACTACGCTTAAAGCGGGGGCTGTGCGGCCTCTGCGGGTGGGGACCCAGGCATGGCGCGGAGCCAAAGGCAGGACGGATTGCCGACTGGACGAGAGACCCATCCCATGACCACGATGGAACGGGACGCGATGCCCACACCCTGGGTCGCGGCGGAATCGGCATCGCACACGGAGGACCCGCTGCTGGGGTGCCTGCTGCTCCTGCTGCGCATGGAGGGGCTGCCCCAGTCCGCCGACGCGCTGCGCGCGGGCCTGCCGCTGGTCGACAATCGCTTCACGCCCACGCTGCTGATCCGCGCGGCCCAGCGCGCCGGACTGTCGGCGCGCATCCTGCGCCGGCCCCTGCGCCGCATCTCCAACCTCGTGCTGCCCGCGGTGCTGCTGCTCCACGATGAGCAGGCCTGCGTGCTGAAGGCGATCGATCCCGACCGCAACGTGATGCAGGTGCTGCAACCGGAGGCCGGCGGCGGCGCCCACGAGGTGGCGCTGGACGACCTGCAGGCGAGCTACACCGGCTACGCCATCTTCGCACGGCGCCGGGCCCAGTTCGATGCACGCGCGGAGACCGACGGCTTGGCGCGGCCCCGGCACTGGTTCTGGGGCACGCTGTGGCGCTCGTGGCGCATCTATCGCGACGTGCTGGTGGCCTCGTTCCTGGTCAACATGTTCGCACTGGCCAGCCCGTTGTTCATCATGAACGTGTACGACCGCGTGGTGCCCAACAACGCGGTGGAGACCCTGTGGGTGCTGGGCATCGGTGTGGCGGCCGTGTACGCGTTCGACCTGCTGATGCGGGGCCTGCGCGTGTGGTTCATCGAGATGGCGGGGCGCAAGGCCGATATGGCGCTCTCGGCGATGATCTACGAGCGCGTGCTGGGTCTGCGCATGGCGGCCCGCCCGGCCTCCGTGGGCGCCTTCGCCAACAACCTGGGAGAGTTCGAGAGCCTGCGCAGCTTCATCACCTCGGCCACCATGTCCACGTTCGTGGACCTGCCCTTCGTGATCATGTTCCTGGTGGTGATCTGGATCATCGCCGGCCCATTGGTGTGGGTGCCGCTGCTGGCGATCCCAGTGATCGTGGGCTACGGGCTGCTGGTGCGTGTGCCGTTGCGCCACGCCGTGGAGCAGGTGCAGCGTGGCGCCTCCATCCGCAGCGCGACCCTGGTCGAGAGCTTGGTGGGAGCGGAGAGCATCAAGGCCCTGGGTGCCGAAAGCCCCATGCAGCGACACCTGGAGGAGGCCACGGCGCACATCGCCAAATGGAGCGTGCGCTCGCGCCTGCTTTCCGCGTCTGCCGTCACGCTCGCCGTGTTCCTGCAGCAGCTCGCGCTGGTGGGCACGGTCATCTACGGCGTGTACCGCATCAGCGACGGCCTGCTTTCCATGGGTGGGCTCATCGCCGGCGTGATCCTGACCGGTCGCGCCATCGCCCCCATGGCGCAGGTGGCCAACCTTGCAGCCCACTTCCACCAGGCCCAGGGCTCGCTGCGCACACTGAACCACATCATGACGCTGCCCACGGAGCGGGAAAGCGGGCGATCCTATGTGTCCCACCCCGTGATGGCGGGGCGCATCGAGCTGGACGCCGTCAACTTCACGTTCCCCGGCGCGGCGCGGCCCTCCATTCTCGGGGCCAGCGCGCGCATCGAGCCAGGCGAGCACGTGGGAATCCTGGGCCGCACCGGCTCCGGCAAGACCACCTTGCTCAAGCTGATGCTGCAGCTCTACGAGCCGGCCCAGGGCAACATCCGAATCGATGGCATCGAGGCTCGCCAGCTCGACCCCGCCGAGCTGCACCGCAACATCGGCTACGTGCCGCAGGACGTGGTGCTCTTCTTCGGCACGCTGCGGGACAACATCACCTTCGGCACGCCGCTGGTGGAGGACGAACAGTTGCTGCGTGCCGCACGGCTGGCGGGCGTCAACCAGATCGCCGACCAGCACCCGCTCGCCTACGACCTGCCCATCGGCGAACGCGGTGCGGGCCTATCCGGCGGGCAGCGCCAGAGCGTGGCCATAGCCCGCGCCTTGCTGTTGGATCCGCCCGTGCTGATGATGGACGAGCCCACCGCGGGCATGGACGGCCAAACGGAGCGCGTGCTCAAGGCCAGCCTCGCCTCCGCCATGGAGGGCCATACGCTGATCATCGCCACGCACCGCACCGCGCTGCTGGATCTGGTGCAGCGGCTGATCGTGCTGGAGCAGGGTCGCATCATCGCGGACGGGCCCAAGGATCAAGTACTGGAGAACCTCCGGCTGGGCCGGATCAACGTTGCGGGCACCTAGCCGGCGGTCACGGCGCGGCATGACGGCAGGGGTTGGATCGGGGAGCAGAAGCGGCCGGGAGGAACGATGGACAGGCAAACCGTGCGCTACGACGACGGTATTGTGCGCGGGTTCTACCTCGCCGCGGTGGGCTGGGCCGGCGCGGCCACCCTGGCCACCGCGGTGTGGGCGCTCCTGCGCGGGCTGGGCGGGCTGGAGCTGGCTGCCCCGGCTGCGGCGGCTGCACGGGCGGCGGGGATTCTCGTGCTGTACTTCGGCGCCCTGGCTGGCGGCGCCTTCATGGGCGGCTACTATTCCCTGCAGCGGCTGTTGCGCGTGCGCCTGTGGAGCAGCCACTTGGCCCGCGCGCACCTGTGGGCCTGGCAGGCCGCACTGGCGGGCTCCGTGCTGACCCTGCTGCTGCGCCCGGACGTGCTGCGCGGCAACGGCAGCCTGCCCTGGGCCATCGTGCTGGCCTTCGCTGTGGCGGGCACCCCGTTGGCGATCAATGTGCTGGCCACGCTGCACCGGCGCCGCAGGGACGGCGTGCACATCAGCGTGTACTTTGGGCTGCTGGCGCTGGCCATGGGCCTGCTGCCCGTGGGCCTCTCCGTGTTGGGCGTGGTGCTAGCGCCCTACCGCGACGTGCACCTGCTGTTTCCGCTCTATGAGGCGGTGCAGCGCTACTCCTGGGGCGATGTGGCTTGGCCCTGGGCCCTGGCTGCGGTGCTGCTGGGCCTCTCGTATGACTTCATCCCCCGTGCGCGTGGCGCGCCCCTGGTGAGCGAGGTGCTGCCGGTGGCGCACCTGTGGGGCCTGCTGCTGCTGTTCGGCTTGGGCTGGGCAGGCGTGTTCCTCGGACATGCGCTTGCGACGCCTTTGGCCTGGGGTGCGATTGTCCTCATCGCACTGAGCCTGCTGCTGGTGTGGGCCGGCGGTCTTAGCGTGCTGCGCTCCGCCGGGCCGCTTGGCGGCCTCTGGCGCGATGAACCTGCGCTGGGCTTCATCGTGCTGGGCTGGGCTTGGTATGCCGTGGCTCTGCTGGCCGGGCCACCCTTGGAGGTGCACTCCATGGTGCATGGCCTCACGCCGCCCGTCGGGCTGCCCTCCCTGCTGCCGGTAGAGGCCTGGGGCTGGGCCGCACTGCTGGTGGCTGGAATGGTGCACTGGGTGGGGCCACGCCTGTGGGAAGGGCCGTGGGCACCCCGGCGTTGGGTGCAGGGCCAGCTCACCCTTGCCGGCCTTGCGCTCGCGCTTTATGTACTGGCCCGCACCCTGAGCGCCCTGCGCTGGGGGCTGATGGGCTCGGTGCCCGGCACCGGGCATACGATGCTGCTGCTGCCCGTGTTGCAGGCGGACGGGTGGGAGACCCTGGCGGTGGTGCTGCGCACGGGCGCCGGCCTGCTGACGCTGGGCGCCGTGGCCATGCTCATCACGCAGGTGATGCGCGGCCTGTCGGTGTGCCGGCCGCAGCCCGATGAGGAGGAGGCCCCCGAACGCACCGGACTGCGCGCCGAGATCGGGCGCCTCGTCGGGGCCGACCTGGACTTCGTGGCGGATGCGCGGGCTGCGCTGCTCTACGACGCCCCCCGCGGCGCCCGGCTGATCCTGTGGGTCACGGTGGCGTGCATCGCGGCGGGCCTGGGCTGGGCCGCCTGGGCGCAGGTGGACGAAGTCACGCGTGGCGTGGGCCGCGTGGTGCCCTCGCGCCAGGTGCAGGTGGTGCAGAACCTGGAGGGCGGCATTATCTCGGAGATTCTGGTCAGGGAGGGCGACGTCGTCCAGGAAGGCCAAGTGCTGCTTCGCTTCGATGAAACCCTGCTGGCCTCGTCGTACCGCGAGGCGCGCATGCACTACCTGGAGCACGAAGCCCAGGCGGCCCGCCTGCGCGCCGAGGCGGACGACGCGCCGTTCGTCACCCCCCGCGAGCTGCTGCGCGAGGCGCCCGATCTGGTGCGGCGGGAGCGCGAATTGCTCGGAACGCGCCGGCAGCAGCTCACGGTGAAGCTGGGCATCCTGCAGCAGCAGGTGGTGCAGCGCAAGCAGGAGCTGGCGGAGTTGCACGCGCAGCGCGCCCACCTGCAGCGCAGCTATGACATGCTTTCGCGCGAGGTGGAGATGACGCGGCCCCTCGTCGCATCCGGCGCGGCGTCCGAGGTGGAACTGCTGCGCCTGGAGCGCCAGGCCAACGACCTGAGCGGCGAGCTGGAGAGCACCAAAATCAAGATCCCGTGGGCCCAGTCGCGCTACCAGGAGGCCGAGCGCCGGGTGCGTGAGGCCGAGTTGGAGTTCCGCAACGAGGCCCGCGCCGCCCTGAATGAGGCCCAGGCCGAGCAATCCAAGCTGTCCGAATCCACCACGGCGCTGGAAGACCGGGTACAGCGCACCGAGGTGCGATCGCCAGTGGCTGGCACGGTGAAGCAGGTGTTCGTGAGCACCGTGGGCGCCGTGATGCAGCCGGGCAAGGACCTGGTGGAGATCGTGCCCCTGCGCGATACGCTGCTGGTCGAGGCCCGCATACGGCCCAGCGACATTGGCTTTCTCAGCCCCAAGCAGCCCGCCATCGTGAAGTTCACCGCCTATGACTACGCGGTCTATGGCGGGCTGAAGGGCTACATTGAGAACATCAGCGCGGACAGCATCCGCGACGAGAGTGGCGAAAGCTACTACGTCGTGCGCGTCCGCACCGAGGAGACCCACCTGGGGCCAGCCAACGATCCCCTGCCCATCATTCCAGGCATGCTGGCCACGGTAGATATCCTCACTGGCAAGAAGACCGTGCTGGCCTACCTGCTCAAGCCCCTGCTGCGCGCCCGGGCCACCGCCCTGCGCGAGCGCTGATCCCCGGTCCGGAGCCCTTGCGAACCGCTGCGGGACCTTCGCGTCCGCAGCCGCGAGTTCCGCTCCAGGCAAGGAGTAGAGCGGATTTGACCTCGGTCATAGTCGCTCCTTCGCTCCGACAAATAGAATGATAGACAGACGGGGCCTGAAGAAGCCCGAAAGGCGCCCCTGAGCGGCCCTGAGCGGCGCAGTTCCGGCCCACCGGTCTCGTGCGGTGCCAAGGAGGCACAGGTGGCGGGCCAAGCAAAAGCAGACAGCAGCTCAGGGGCGTTCACCGTACGTGGAATCATCCGATCCGGATGCGCCCGGCTCTCTGGGCGAGCGAACGCAGGAGGACACCATGGCACTGTGGACATCAAAGGAATTGCTGTTTGCCGCCAAGGCGATGCCTGTGGGCGTGGTGACAGCCGTGGCGGGCGTCGCGGTGGTCAAGAACCCGGACGGCATTCAGCGCCTGCTGGAGCTGGGGCAACAGCTCTTTTCCAACGATCAGGTGCAGACGGAAGACGGCGCATCGGTCGTCATTACCCTGAATACCGGAGGCGAGGTGACCGTGGAGCCGGGCGCGCAGGTTGTGCTCGGTGCGGACGGCGCCCTCACCCCCGCAGCGGAAGTCGCCCCGCTCGGCGAGCCCGATGCGGCACCGACCGGAGGCGAGGGCGGTGATGCTGAGGGCGCCGGTGGCTCGAGTGGGCCCGGCATCGTCGGCAGTGAGGGTGGCCATTCCGCTCCGCTCGAAGGGCCACCCGATGCCGGTGAGGAGGAGGGCCACGCGCCGCTGGGGCCCGTCCCTGGCGGCAGCGAGGTTCCACTACCCGCGTTTGGCGGGGGCGGCCATGTGATCGCCGAGTCGACGTCGCCGGGCGTGATCGGTGAGGGTGCGCTGGACGACCTGCCCACGCTGACGATTGCCTCCGTGAGTATCATGGAGCCCCCAGGCAACCCCAATCCCGGCAGTGGCGGAAGTGGGGGCAGCGGCGGTGGCAGCGGCCACGAGGGCGAGGCGGGAGCCGGCGAGGAAGGCGGCCATGAAGCCGGCGCCGGTGGCGGTGAAGAAGCCGCCGCGGGTGGTGGTGACACCGGCGGAGAAGCCGGTGGCCACGAAGGCGGTACGGGCGGAGGCGGGGGTGGCATGGGTGGCGGTGGAGGTGGGGGCCACGGCGGCGGTGCTTATGAGTGCCTCGCGACGGCGTCGTTCACCGTACAGCTCAGCCACGCCTACGACCACGACGTGATGGTGGACTTCCGCACAGCGGACGGCACGGCCATCTCCGGCGGCGAGGGCGTGGGCCAGAACGACTATGGCCACACCGAAGGCACGCTGGTGATCCACGCCGGAGAGACCTCCGGCACTATCTACGTGGACATCTTCGCCGACTGCAAGGTGGAAGGTGACGAGTACTTCGTTGTCGAGCTGAGCAACCCGCGCAACGCCCACATCGGGCAGGGCACAGCCGTTGGTGTGATCCAGGACGAGGACATCATCCGCGTCGGTGGAAATGGCGGTGAAGGTGGCCACGGTGGCGGGGGCAGCGGTGAGGAAGGCGGCCACGAGGAGGGCGATGGCTGTGGGGGGCACGAGGGCGGCACTGCCGGCGGTGGTGAGGAGGGCGGCCACGAAGGAGGCATGGGCGGCGGCGAGGAAGGCGGCTCCGGCGGCGGCCACGAGTCCGGCACCACGGGCGCCGAACTGGCCTTTGCGGCGTTGGCCACCGGCGAGGATGCTCCGCCGGATGCCGGGGGCCTGCCGGACGGAGGCCCGGATGCTCCCGCCGGGGAGCCCATCGATGTGCCGCCAGCCGGTGAAGCCGGCACGGAAACTCCGACGGCCATCGATCTCGCCGTGGTGGACACGGGGCCCACCGCCGAGGACGGCGGAACACCCACGGAATCCAGCGCGGTGCCGGCCATCGATGTGGGCAACGGCGAGGTGCTCAACATCACCGACGTGCTGGACGGCTTTGAGCCGGGTGCGTCGTTGGACTACTTCGTCCAGGTGCAGGATGCAGGTGACGGCGTGTGCCAGCTCTTCGTCAATCCCGCAGGGACTGCGGACGGTGGAGACTTTCAGTTGCTGGCCACCCTGCACGGGCTCAACACGACGCCCAGCGTGGACGATCTGGTCGATTCCGGCACGCTCGTGGTGACCGGCAGCTAGCCGGCCACGGACCGGCGCTGCGGACGCACCACACCGCGGCGCCGGAACGCTCCCCAGCACGGGGGGCTCCCAGTTCATTCCAACGGATCCAAGGAGGACGTCATGCTGCCCATTGCGCGGGCCGCCATGGTCGTGGGTCTGTTCATCGGCATCGCATTGGTTGGGGCCTTCGCCTCGAACAGCCAGGCGCTTTCACTGGACGACGCAGTCAAACAGGCCCTGAAGAACAACCCGGAGCTTCTCGTCGAAACGAGCAGCCAGGAAGCACAGGTGGAGGCCTTGAACCGCGCCCACGCCGGCTACTACCCGCGCATCGACGTGCAGGCGGCGGTGGGCCCGGAGAGCAGCGACAACCCCACCACCCGCGCCCTGGGGACCCCGGGCACGGTGGACCTGACGCGGCGCGAGGCGGCGCTCACGATCCAGCAGAACCTCTTCGATGGCTTTGCCACGGAAGCGGAGGTGGCACTGCGCACGGCGCAACTGGATTGGGCCACCAATCGCATCCAGGGCACGGCGGAGAACATCGCCCTGCGCACGGCGCGCGTCTACCTGAACCTCCTGCGCACCGATGCGCTGGTCTCGCTGAGCCTCGACCTCGAATCCACGCACCTGCGCATCCAGCAGCAGGTGCGGCAGCGCTCGCAGTCGGGCGTGATGGGCACGGCCGATCTGGACCAGGTGGCTGCACGGCTGGCGCTCGTGCAGGCCAATCTGATCGCCGACCGGCGGCTGCGCCAGGATGCGGCCATAAACTACGAACGGCTGGTGGGTGAACCTCCGGGTGGCGACCTGCAGGTGCCGCAGCTCAAGGCGGATGCGCTGCCGGCCACGCTGGAGCAGGCGCTGGAGATCACCCGCCGCAGCCACCCCACGCTGGCCTCAGCCAACGCGTCCATCTCCGCCAGCCGCGCCGAGTACCACGGCGCCGCGCAGCCGTACTATCCGCGCATCGACCTGGTGCTGCAAGGCACCTGGGGCAAGGACCTGGACGGGTTGGAAGGCCTGAACCGCGACACCTCCCTGTTGCTGCGGCTGAACTACAACCTGTTCAACGGCGGGGCAGACATCGCTCGCCGCAACCAGGCGGCCGCTCAGATCGGCGAGGCGACCCACGCTCGCTCGCGAGTGGAGCGCCAGATCGTAGAGAACCTGCGCCTGGCCTGGACGCTGCACCAGACAGCCGATGCCCGCCTGGCGGCGCTGCGACAGTCCGTGGCGGCCAGCAGCCGCACCCGCGATGCCTATGGGCAGCAGTTCGGCGTGGGCAAGCGCTCACTCCTGGATCTGCTGGACAGCGAGAATGAAGTGTACCAGGCGCGACGTGCCGAGGTGAACGGCGTGTTCGAGCAGCGTGTGGCGGCCTTCGAGGTGCTGGAGGGCATGGGCAAGCTCCTGCCTGCGATGGAGATCACTTATCCGTAGGCGCTCCCATCGCCCCCGCGTCCCACGGCCTCGGCTTCGTCGGCCTGGTCAGCCGCACGGGCGCGGGGGCTCACCCTCGGCCAGCACTGCACCCACCGGGTTGGCATCCCACCAATCCTCACCGCGGCGTCACCGGGCTGCAGCGCCATCTGGGGCAGTCGCCCGGTGTCTTTGCCCCGCAATCATCGAAGCGCTTCCTCTTCGACGAGGTTCCCGTGAGTCCGCTGTGCGCACTGGGCAGGATCGCCACCGCCGGGTGCATGCTGGCCGTCAGTGCGCTGTCACCCGGGCTGGGGCGGGCCGCCTCCACGGCCGCACTGACCCTACCACCACTGCGCGTACAGCTCGATTCCGCCCTGGAGCGGGCCCGCAACGAGCCGGTGTACGTGCAGGTGGGCACCTTTCGTCTGTATCCGGAATTGGTGCTGACGGAGTTGTATGACGACAACGTGTTCACCACGCCCCGCAATCGGCAGGACGACACCACAACGATTGTCACCGCCTCCGGCTCGCTGCGGTCCAACTGGCGCGAGCACCGGCTGCGAACGGATGTCGGCCTGGAGATCGGCCGCCACGCGGAGTTCACAGACGACAGCTATCATGACTACTGGCTGGAGTTGGAGGGACGCTTCGACCTTTCGCGCACGGCCAGTGTCTTCGCCGGCATCGGGCACCGGCGCGAGCACGAGGAGCGCGGCTCCCCAAACGACGTGGCAGGCATCGAGCCGACGGTGTATCACGACGCCCACGCCAACCTGGGCGTGCAAGGTCGCTCCAGTCGCTGGTCCGGCCGGCTCAGCCTCGCCCAGGAGCAGCTTGCCTTCGAGGACGTGCACGCGCTGGACATCTCCACCGGCATCCCCGGCGGCCCCACAGGCCGCGACCTGGTGGCCATCAGCAATGACGACCGCGACCGCGAGACCTCCACGCTGGGAGGCCGCCTGGGCTATTTCCTCTCACCCCGGCTGGAGGCCTTCTGGCGCACGGACCTGAACACACGCGCCTATCGGCTTATGCCGGACGCCGACGGCTTCTACCGCAATTCCAAAGGCTACACCACGGATCTGGGGCTGGCGTGGCAACCCGGCAAGGCGTTCGAGGGCCAGCTTTACGCGGGCCAGTTGCGGCAGAATTACGACGATGCCCGGCTGGTGGACGTGCACACCGCGGACTACGGCGGCACGCTGGCGTGGCGCATCACGCGCGCCACCCGTCTCTCGGCCTATCTGGAGCGCTCGGTGCAGGAGACGATCATCCCAGAAGCCTCCAGCTACCTGGCCAGCGCCACGGGCGTCCGCTTCGAGCAGCGCAGCGACGGCGACCTGGTGCTGCGCATCTGGGCGGGCATGACGCGCAGCGACTTCCAGGGCATCGCAAGGTCGGACGACACCTACGACGCGGGCGCGGAGTACCGCTATGCGGTGGGACGCCATCTCTTTCTCGGCGTGGCCTACGACCACCTGCGCAACAGCTCCACGGAGCCCGTCGCCTCCTTCCAGCGCAACCAGGTCTTCCTCAAAATCGGGCGGCGCTAGCCACCCTCCACCAGCCGGCGTTTACCGGCCCTCGACGAGGGATAGGGGGTAGGGGTATCGGCCGAACAGGCGCCGCCGCACGGCAATTCGCCGATCCGTGGGTGCGCATGGCCGTTTCTGACGAATTCATGACCCCGCCCTCCCCGCAAATCCGCTCCCGTTGCGGATTTGCGCGAACGTGAATTTTGACCTGCATCAAAGCCAGCAGCCGCACGCACATGGGACCATTTAGACAAGCGGAAGGGCGGGCGAGTCGACTCAATGAAACGACGGGCCCGGGGACGCACAAGTCATCCAATCACAGCGGAGGAACCGGCCATGGATGCGAAACGAATTGCGGGCTTGAGAGCGCACCTGATTGCGCTCTTTGCGGCCTTGGCGCTGATCGTGATTCCGTTCGCCGTGCCTTCGTTCAGCGGTGGCGCATCGGACGGCTGGAGCAAGGCGCAGGCCGAAACGCAGGAAACCGGCGGACGCCAATACAAAGGCGGTGCCGGCAAGGGTGGTAGTGGCGAGGTCACCAAGGGCAAGGGCGGCAGCCAGGGCTCGAGCGGTCATCTCTCCACGGGCGGCGCACCGGGCGATATCGGCGCAGCCGCAGAGGAAGGCGACGAGGGCGACGGCCCGGAAGATTCGGACCGGCCGGCCTGGGCAGGCCCGGGTCGTGACGGCAAGCCGGGCAGCGGTTCGCACGGCAAGCCGGGCGCCGCGGGCAGCAATCGTGGCGACATCTATGGCGACCTGTGGGTGATCCTGCGGGATGCCAACGGTGTGCCGATTCTGACGCCCGAAGGCTGGGTGCAGCCCATTGATGCGGAAGGCAACCTGATTCCGCTGGACGAGGAGGGTGCACCGCTGGATGAAACGCTGACGGTCGAAGTCACCTTCAGCCGCCTGAGCGTGGGTCGCTCGCCGCAGAAGGTGCTGGATCGGCAGCTCACCGAGGTCATCGACCTGCTGAACGCCGCTTCGGCGGTGACGTTGGACGCGGCAGGCCGGTTGTCGATCACGGTGGATGGGGTCACGTCGACCATCGACTCGCCGCTGGCGAACCTGGCGCTGTATACGACGCTGATGAACACGGGCTCGCTGCCCGGCCTCACCGCGTCGGATGAGGTGCTGGGTGCGTTGACGAGCCTGAAGGACGGGACGCTGACCGTGGAAGACCTTAAGATCGCAGCATCCTTCCTGGCGGCGGCGGCCGACAAGACGACGGGCGTGACGGTGGACACGGTGGTCTACATGAACACCATTCTGGACCTCAACGGCACGATCGTGCTGCCGACCGGTGACAAGTATGTGGACTACTCCACGTTCACCTACGACCGCGAGGCCGCCTACAGCAGCACCATGGTAACGGTGCTGGTGCAGAACCCCGACGGTAGCTGGACGCCCACCACGGTGAGCCTGTACGAGGCGGTGTTCGACAGCACCCCGTACGTCTCGTCCGATGGTGGGGTGGATGGATTCGCGGCGGCTGTGGACGACTCCCGGGCCGTGATCGAGTTCATCCATGAGTACGAAGTTCCGACCTCGACCCAATGACGGGTCGCTGGGTGTAGCAGGCCGCGCGAGCCGCCCAGGGCAGGGCCCCCGCGCGGTTCATCCAGGCGGAGCGGTAGGAAGACGCTCCGGGAATGGCGCAAGGACCGCGCATTCCATCAACGAGAGGAGGTCAGTCATGTTCAGATGGATCTGGCTTCCCGTGCTGGTCGCCGGGCTGCTGTTCGCAGCCATGCCCGCCCAGGCGCGGGAGCCATACGACGAGGCGGTGGCACCACTGGCTGATACGCAGCAGTGGCTCATCGCACAGGACCAGGACCGCGATCGGGATCGCCTGCGCGACCGCGACCGCATTCATGTGGACGACCTGATGACCGAGCAGGAGCAGCTCCGCTACAGAGAGCGGCTCCGCGCAGCCCAGACCGATGAGGAACGGGCGCAGATCCGCACGCAATACATGGAGCAACTGCGTGCCCGGGCGGCTGCCCGCGGCATCACGCTGCCCTCCGAGGTTGCGCCGGATCTGGACAGAGACCGGGATCGGGATCGTGACCGCGATCGCGACTATGACCGGGACCGGGATCGGCTCCGGGATCGCGACCGCATCCACACTCCGGGTAGCGCGCGCGGCTGATGGCCATGCAACGTGACGCAATCCGGGCTTGCAGGGAGGCGCTGACGGACACCCCCGGCGATCGGCAACCGCCGGAGTGCCGCGGCGCCTCTTCGCCTGTCGTGCGGGCCGGGCGTCATCCACGCCCGGCAGCATGGCCCGCTGCGGCAGGCTTGGCAGAGGAGGAGCAACCATGTGGCGCCACTGGCGATGGGCGTGGAGGCTGATCCTGCTGCTGGCGTTCGCCGCCGCGCAGGGTGGCGTGGCACGGGCGCAGACGTTCTTTCCCGAGCGGGAGGCCACCTGGCCCGGCTCCCTGCTCTCCGTGACCATCTCCGACTTCAGCAGCAGCACCGATTCCACCACCACCGCAGGCACGGACAACACCAAGATCGAGGATGACCTGTGGCAGACCAAGGCCGCCCTGCAGCGGGGCTGGTTCGGCCTGGGCGGCGTGACCGAGCAGCGCTCCTTCACCGAGCGCTCCGGTAGCCTCACCGTCAGCAACGACCGCGAGCTCGGCGGCGGTTATCTCAGCGGCAATCTCACGGGCCTGCTGACGGAGACCGATCAGCTCTGGCTCGTGCTCAGCGCCGCCAAGCGCACGGACACCTATCGCTTCGACACGTTCACGCAGGACGTGGCAGACCGCATGCCCCTGCAGGTGGGCTTGGCCTACCGCGTGGGCGTGCTGCTGCTGGGCTACGGCCGCGGCACCGGGCAGCTCAGCGTGACCGGCCGCGACCCCGGCACGCTCAACCTCGCGCAGGATCTGGACGTGCCGCAATCCACCGCGCTGGTGGGTTTGCTGCTGGGCGATCCGGGCGCCTATGGCCTGGACCTCACGCTGCAGCGGCGCAGCCTGAAAGCGACCGTGGGCACGCAGATCTCCCTGGACGAGGCCTGGGAGGAGGAACTGCGCACGCTGCTGGGCCTGGGCCGCTTCTCCCTCGAATACACGCTGGTGCGCAGCCGCCGCGTGCTGCTGCCGCTCAGCGACAAGTCCAGCCGCGAGCGCCGCGTCTCCCTGGGCCTGCGGCTGACGCCCAGCTTCTCCCTGGCCGCCTCCCAGCGCTGGGGCCGCGACACGCTGAGCTTCCCGCTGCAGGGCACACCGGCCACGGATGCCTTCGAGCGCACCGACACCACCTTCACGTTCCTGTTCACGTTCTGACGCCGCACCGGTGGCGCGGGCGTCCCCGCCCGCGTACGACGCACCCGGTTGGCTTCGCTTCGCACTCCTGTCCCGACCCGGCCGCCCCCTGCCAATCAGCCACGCCACCCGCCCGGCTGCGATTGGCTCCGTTTCGCAATTTTCTCCGCGCGGGCCGCAGAGCCCCGCCAGTCGCGGCGTTGCGGCCCCACCAGCATAGCGTAGAAGGACGGCGGGCGCAGCGGACAAAGGCAGACGAATGTGGACATGCACGGTGTCAGCGTGGCGCCACCGGCAGGCTCTGGGACACGCTGCCCGGTGGCTTCAGCCGTGGACGGGGATGCGCTCCAGTTCGTCCCGCAGGCGCGGCTCGGCTTGCCACAGGTCGTAAGCCTGTTGCATGCGCAGCCACAGCGCGGGTCCGTTGCCGCAGAACCGGCCCAGGCGCAGGGCCATTTCCACGGTGACGGGCTGGTGGCCCGCCATGATCCGGTGCAGGCTCTGCCGAGAGATTCCCAACTGGCGCGCCGCCTCGCTGACGGAGATGCCCAGCGCGGGCAGCACGTCCTCACGCAGCACCTCGCCCGGGTGCACTGGCGGCATGCGGTGCGACCTGTCGACGACGGTTTCGCGCGGCTGGGTCATGGGAGCCGTTCTCGATGGTATTGTTCCAGGTCTACGCGCCAAGCATCGCCGTCGATCCATTCGAAGGTGATGCACCAGGGGCCATTGACGTGGATGGTGTGACGTCGTGGCCTTCCGCGCAGTCCGTGAAAATTGAAGCCGGGGATATTCAACTCCTCCAGCCGTTCCGCCAAGTGCAGCACGCCAAGGCGGCGGCGGATTCGATCCACCAGGTCCGGCCGCAGTCGGCTGGGGTCGTCCTCGATGAACAACCGCGCCAAGCCACGGTGGCGGAAGCTCCCGATCATGCCCGCAGTGTAACACGAGTCGAGACAGTGTCAAACATCATGTTACAGGTCCTTCCTGTCGGTATATGGCCACCCCGGCTGCTCGCCCGTGAAGGACTGCCCGCCCCCGCCCTTGGCGGCCGAGCGGTCCGCCGCCGTGCGCACGTCCGGCACCAGCGGCTTCGGCCGCACCTGGCCGCCCGTCAAGCCAGTCGGCAACGCAACCACGCGTAGGGCTTTGGGCAGCGAAGGAACCCGGCGGTCTGCCCACCGGGAACCCGTGCGCCTATCCAGCGGGGCAGACCCGTCAGCGCTCGGGTGTATAGCAACGCTAAGCTATCGAGCACCGCACAAGCACGCAACGAGAACGTCAGGCTTTCCAGCCACCCACCAACACCAACCCCACAGCCCTTCACACGCCCGAGAGCCGCTGCCATGGCGCCCGCAAAGGTGTCGCGACGATCGCAAAAACACGCCCCGCTCCCCCCGGATTGTCCTCCGTCAATCGGCCCGGTTGACCTATGTCACAAGACCGGTTGACCCAAATCAATCCGTTTCCGCCCGACCGGATCGATAGTCAACCCTAGGGACACTCATATCCCCCCGCTGTGTACAGCAAAGGTCGATGCTTGGCCGCTTGGCCGCGCGACTGCAACAACACCTTCGCTTCCGGGCCCGCCACGCATTCCCGTGCACAACGGGAAGCAGTCGCGTCGACGCCGTCGACGTCCCCACCTCCCTCCCAAGGGCCGGAGGAGCCGATCATGGAACCGAAACCGCTTACGATGTGGGAGCAGATGCAGTTGCAGGGCTACTCACGTCGCCACTTCGTCCAACTCTGCGGCTGGCTGGCCGCGGCCGCCGGCATCGAGTACAGCGCCTTGGGCAAGGTGGTGTATGCGCTGGAGACCAAGGCCCGTCCGCCGGTGGTCTGGTATCACTTCCAGGAGTGCACCTGCTGCAGCGAATCGTTCATCCGATCGTCGCACCCGCTGGTGGCGGACATCGTGCTGGACCGCATCTCGCTGGATTACTCGGAAACACTGCAGGCCGCCGCCGGCCACCAGGCCGAGGCCGCGCTGCACAACACGCTCACGAAGTACAAGGGCCAGTACCTGATGGTCGTGGAGGGCTCCGTGCCCACCGCCGCGGAGGGCGCCTACTGCTGCATCGCCGGGCGCTCCGCGATGGATATCGTGCAGGAGGGCGCGGAGGGCGCCAAGGCCATCATTGCCTGGGGAAGCTGCGCCTCCAACGGCTGCGTGCAGGCGGCCAGCCCCAACCCCACCTCCGCCACGCCGATGCACGAGCTTCTGCACGGCAAGCCGCTGATCAACGTGCCGGGCTGCCCGCCCATCGGCGAGGTGATGGCCGGCGTCATCGTGCACCTGCTGACCTTCGACCGGCTGCCGGAGCTGACGGACACGGGCCGGCCCAAAGCGTTCTACTCGCGGCGCGTACACGACACGTGCTACCGGCGCCCGAACTTCGACGCAGGGCTCTTCGCCGAATCCTTCGACGACGAGAACGCGCGGCGCGGCTACTGCCTGTACAAGCTGGGCTGCCGCGGCCCGGTCACGTACAACGCCTGCGGCGTGACCAAGTGGAACGAGGGCACCAGTTTCCCCATCCAGTCCGGCCACCCCTGCATCGGCTGCAGCGAGGCGGGCTTCTGGGACAACTCTCCGTTCTATCGCCAGCTCCCGTCCTTCCCCGGCTTCGGCATCGAATCCACGGCGGACCGGGTGGGCGCCATCGCGGCCATCGCCACGGGCGTGGGCGTGGGCATCCATGCGGTCGCGACGGGCGTCCGGGATGCGCGGACCCGCAAGGCGGACGAGGCGAACAAAGGAGGTGAGTGATGGCTACGCGCGTCGTTGTCGATCCCATCACCCGGATCGAAGGCCATCTGCGGATCGAGGCCGAGATCAAGGACGGCCGCATCGTGGATGCCTACAGCTCCGGCACGATGGTGCGGGGCCTGGAGATCATCCTGAAGGGGCGTGACCCGCGCGATGCGTGGGCCTTCACGGAGCGCGCCTGCGGTGTGTGCACCACGGTGCACGCGCTGGCCTCGGTGCGCACGGTGGAAAACGCCCTGGGCATCACCGTGCCGCCCAACGCGGAACTGGTGCGCAACCTGATGTTCGCCGCCCAGTACATGCAGGATCACGTGGTGCACTTCTACCACCTGCACGCGCTGGACTGGGTGGATGTGGTGAGCGCGCTGAAGGCCGATCCCAAGGGCACCTCGGAGATTGCCCGCAGCATCTCGCGCTGGCCCAAGAGCTCGCCCAAGTACTTCCAGGACGTGCAGAACCGCATCAAGGCCTTTGTGGCCAGCGGGCAGTTGGGCATCTTCGCCAATGCCTACTGGGGCCACAAGGCCTACAAACTGCCGCCGGAGGTGAACCTGCTGGGCGTGGCGCACTACCTGGAGGCGCTGGACTGGCAGCGGGAGATCGTGAAGGTGCACGCCATCTTCGGCGGCAAGAACCCACACCCCAACTACCTGGTGGGCGGCGTACCCTGCGCCATCAACACGGAGGAGGTGAACGCCATCAATATCGAGCGGCTGGCCGAGGTGGGCACGCTGCTCGATCAGGCGCAGACCTTCGTGGAGCAGGTGTACCTGCCGGACCTGCTGGCCGTCGCGTCCTTCTACAAGGACTGGGGCGCCATCGGCGGGGGGCTGGAGAACTACCTGGCCTATGGCGACCTGCCCACCAACGGCTACGGCGATCCCGGGCGGTTCAAGTTCCAGCGCGGCATCGTGCTGGGCCGCAACCTGAACGAGGTGGTGCCCATCGACGCCACGGACCCGGGGCAGATCCAGGAGTTCATCTCGCACTCCTGGTACGAGTACAGCGACGGCGACCAGGCCGGCAAGCACCCCTGGGTGGGCGAGACGAAGCTCAACTACACGGGGCCCAAGCCGCCCTACGAGCACCTGGAGGTGGAGCAGAAGTACAGTTGGCTCAAGACACCGCGCTGGAAGGGCCAGCCCATGGAGGTGGGCCCGCTGGCCCGCATGCTGGTGGCCTATGCCGCGGGCAACGCGGAGGTGCGCGAGGAGGTGGGCGCGGCGCTGAAGCAACTGCAGGTGCCCGTCGGTGCGCTGTTCTCCACGCTGGGCCGCACCGCGGCGCGGGGCCTGGAGACCCGCCTGGTGGCGCGCTGGGCCAAGGAGTTCTACGGCCAGTTGCTCACCAACATCAAGAACGGCGACAGCCGCACCTTCGACAACGCGCACTGGGATCCCTCCACCTGGCCCGCAGAGGCCAAGGGCGTGGGGCTCTCCGAGGCGCCGCGCGGGGCGCTGGCGCACTGGATCGTCATCAAGGACGGCAAGATCGACAACTATCAGCTCGTCGTCCCCAGCACCTGGAACGCCTCGCCGCGCGACCCCAAGGGGCAGCGCTCCGCGTACGAGGCCGCCCTGCTGGGCACGCCGGTGGCCAATCCGGAGCAACCGGTGGAGATCCTGCGCACGATCCACTCGTTCGATCCGTGCATTGCCTGCGCGGTGCACCTGTACGACGAATCGGGCAGCTATCGGCACCAGCTCGATGTCTTCTAGGAGGCCGGTATGGCGAGGCTATTCGAGGAGGTCTACGTCTACGAGGCCCCGGTGCGGGCGTTCCACTGGATCAACGTGCTGTGCGTCGTGACGCTGTTCGTTACGGGGCTCATCATCGGCAATCCACCCGTGTTCCTGGGGCACAACGAGGCGGCGTTCGGGTACTGGTTCGGCACGGTGCGCTTCATCCACTTCGCCACTGCGTATATCTTCGTGTGCAACATTGCGCTGCGGCTGTACTGGGCGTTCCGGGGCAACCGCTTCGCGCGCTGGTTCCGCTACCTCCCGCTGCGCCGGAGCCAGTGGGCGCAGGTGGGCGAGATGGCAAAGCGCTATCTGCTGCTCTCGGGGCGCGGACGAACGATCGTGGGTGCCAACGCCCTGGCCGGGTTGATCTACCTGCTGATGTTCCTGGTGGTGATCTTCATGGTCGTCTCCGGCTTCGGCCTGTACGCGGCGGGCAGCGATTCCTGGTTCCCGCGGCTGTTTGCCTGGATCGTGCCGCTGATGGGCAGCCCTGCCACGGTGCGGCTGTGGCACCACGTGGCGGCATGGATGTTCCCCGTGTTCGCGATTCTGCACGTGTACCTGGTGTACTTCAATGAGCGCACCGAGCACGGGGGAATCATCTCCACCATGGTCAGCGGGTGGCGCCGCGTGGAATCCCGATGAGGGCTCCACGGCGCAACCCGGCCACCGCGCCTGCGGAGGCCCGAGCGCCCGGCACGGGCGCGTCCCCCGTCTCAACGGCGGACGTGCTCGTGCTGGGCATCGGTAACCTGCTGCTGGGCGACGAGGGCGTGGGTGTCCACGTCGCACGGCGGCTGGAGCAGGCGCCGTTGCCTCCGGGCGTGGCGGTGCTGGATGGCGGCACCGGGGGGCTGCACCTGCTCTCGTGCCTGACGGAGCACCCGGCGCTGGTGGTGGTGGACGCCACGATCGACGGACGCCCCGCGGGCAGCGTCACGCGCCTGCGGCCGCGCTTCGCGAGTGACTATCCGCGCACGCTGGTAGCGCACGACATCGGGCTCAAGGACCTTGTGGACGCGGCGCAGGTGCTGGGTGCACAGCCGCGCATCGAGTTGGTCACGGTATCCATCGCGGACGGGTGCGGGATGTCGCTGGAGCTGTCGCCGCCCCTGGCGGCGGCGCTGCCCCGGGCCATCCAGGCCGTCCACGCTGCGCTGGACGATCTGCGGGCGGAGGCGGCCATCGCCTGACCCCCGGCGCGCGGAGGCCGCACTGAGGCAATGCAGCGGGAGGCACGACCGTGCATGAGTTGGCCCTGAGCCAAAGCATCGTGGAGCTGTTGGCGGAGTTGTCCGCCCGCGAAGGCATCCGCACGGTGACCCGGGTGGTGCTGGAGGTGGGGGAGGCTGCCGGCGTGGAGTGCGAGGCCCTGCGCTTCTGCTTCGACGCCGCGACCCGCGAGACCCTCGCCGAGGGCGCGGAGCTGTGCATCGAACGCAAGGCGGCCGTGGGCGAGTGCCTGCACTGTCACCGTGAGTTTCCCATGCCGGGCGGGCTGGCACCGTGTCCGCACTGCCGCAGTTGGGGCGCGCGGCTGGTCACCGGCCGCGAGCTGCGCGTGCAGGCCTTCGAGGGAGACTGACATGCGGCGCCCGGAACAGGAACGACGCATGCGCGGGCAATGGCGCCACAGCGGGCACGAAGTGTCGGTGCGCGTGCGGGCTGCCGCGGGGGTGCAGCGGGTGCGCCTGCGCGTGCAGGGCACGGTGCAGGGCGTGGGCTTCCGCCCGTTCGTGCACACGCTGGCCACGGCCTGCGGCCTGGGGGGCTTCGTGTACAACCATGCGCACGGCGTCGTGATCGAGCTGGAGGGCCTGCCGGCCGCACACGAGGCCTTCCTGGCGCGGTTCCACACCACGCTGCCCCCGCTGGCGCACATCGAATCGTTGCGGAGCGAGGCGCTGTCGCCACGGGGGCAGCGCACCTTCCACATCGAGGCCAGCCGAGGGGCGGTGCGCCGCTTCACGCTGATCTCGCCCGACACGGCCACCTGCCCGGAGTGTCTGGCCGAGTTGCGCACGCCCGGCAACCGCCGCTACCGACACCCGTTCATCAACTGCACGCACTGCGGCCCGCGCTTCACGCTGATCCAGGACATTCCCTACGACCGCCCCAACACCACCATGGCCGCGTTCGCCATGTGCCCGGACTGCGAGGCGGAGTATGGGGAGCCCACGGACCGGCGCTTCCATGCCGAGCCCACGGCGTGTCCGCGCTGCGGGCCGCAACTGCGCCTGCTCGATGCCGTCGGCCAGCCGCTGGCGGAGGAGCCCCTGGCGGGCGCGGTGGCGCGGCTGCGCGCGGGCGGCATCCTGGCCGTGAAGGGCCTCGGCGGCTACCACCTGGCCTGCGACGCACGCAACGCGAGCACTGTCGCCGAACTGCGGCGCCGCAAGCAGCGCGACGACAAGCCCTTCGCGCTGATGGTGGCCGACCTGGACGAGGCGCGGAGGCTCTGCCACGTGGAGGCGCAGGAGGCGGCCCTGCTCGCCGCGCCCGAGCGCCCCATCGTGCTGCTGCCGCGCCGCGCGGATGCGGACGTGGCGGAAGCGGTGGCGCCCGGCTTCCGGGAACTGGGACTGATGCTGCCTTACACGCCGCTGCACCACCTGCTGCTGGGCGATAGCGGCCTGGCGCTGGTGATGACCAGCGGCAACGGCAGCGACGAGCCCATCGCCCACCGCGACGAGGATGCCCTGCGGCGGCTGGGGCCGCTGGTGGATGCGTTCCTGCTGCACGACCGCGCCATCCACGTGCGCTGCGACGACTCCGTGCTGCGGCCGGGGCCGGCGGCGCCGCAACTGCTGCGGCGGTCGCGGGGTTACGTGCCGGAGCCGATCCGGCTGCGGCGGAGCGTCTCGCATCCGATCCTGGCCTGTGGCGGCGAACTGAAGAACACGTTTTGCCTGGTACGCGACCGCTTCGCATTCATGAGCCACCACATCGGCGACCTGGAGAACGAGGAGACCTACGCCGCATTCGTAAGCGGCGTGGAGCACTTCCAGCGCCTGTTCCAGATCGAGCCCTCGCTGATCGTGCACGACCTGCACCCGGACTACCTCTCCACCCGCTACGCGCAGGAGCACGCGGAAGGCCGGACGGTGGTGGGCGTGCAGCACCACCACGCGCACATCGCCAGCGCCATGGCGGACAACGACCTGGTGGGCCCGGTGATCGGCGTGGCCTTTGACGGCACGGGCTATGGCACCGACGGGCACCTGTGGGGCGGCGAGTTCCTCATCACCGACTACGGGAGCTACTACCGCGCGGCGCACTGGAGCTACTTCCCCCTGCCGGGCGGCGCACAGGCCATCCGCGAGCCCTGGCGCATCGCCCAGGTGCTGCTGGGGCAGGCCTTCGGGCCGGAGGCGTCCGCGCTGCTGCCGCGACTGCTCCCTGGCATCGCCACGGCGCAGACGCGCGTGGTGGAGCAGATGGTGGCGCGGGGTTTCAACGCGCCCCAGAGCAGCGGCGTGGGGCGGCTGTTCGACGCGGCGGCGGCGCTGCTGACCGGCCGCACCCGCGTGACCTACGAGGGGCAGGCTGCCATCGAGCTTGAGCAGCGAGCCGACCCCACGGTGACCGACGTGTTCCCGCTGGAGTTGGGCGTGCCGCCTGATGGCGCGGCGCCCTGGCAGCTTCCCAGTGCCGCCCTGCTGGGCGCCGTGGCGCGCGGGCTGCTGCGTGGCGATCCGCCAGCCGCGCTGGCGGCACGCTTCCACAACACGCTGGCGGAGGCCGTGGGCGATGTCTGCACGCGGCTGGCCGTACGCCACGGCCCGCACCCCGTCGTGCTGAGCGGGGGCGTGTTCCAGAACACCCTGCTGCTGCGCCGCACGCTGGTGGTGCTGAAGCGGCGGGGGCTGCAGGCATTCACGCACCGGCGCGTGCCCGCCAACGACGGGGGGCTCGCGCTCGGGCAAGCCATGATCGGAGAGGCGTTGCGATGTGTCTAGCCATTCCCGCCCGCGTCGTCACGCTGGACGGCGCCATGGCCACCGTGGAGGTGGCGGGCGTCACGCGAACCGCTTCCACGCACCTGCTGGACGGCGTGCGGGTGGGCGACTACCTGCTCATTCACGCGGGCTTCGCGCTCAGCCGGCTGGATGAGGCGGAGGCCCAGGAGACCCTGCGGCTGCTGGAGCAGATGGGCGAACTGGAAGTGGGCGCGCTCGGCTGAACGCACGACAGGGGAGAAGGCGCATGAAGTACATGGACGAATTCCGCGACCCCGCCCTGGCCCAGCGCCTGGTGCGGGAGATCCGTTCGCTGGTGCGCGCACCGGTGCGCATCATGGAGATCTGCGGCGGGCACACCGCGGTGATCTTCAAGTATGGCATCCACAAGATGGTGCCGCCGGAGATCGAGTACATCCACGGGCCCGGCTGCCCCGTGTGCGTCTCGCCGCGGGAAAAGGTGGACTTGGCTATCCAGCTCGCCTGGCAGGACGACGTGATCTTCACGACCTTCGCGGACATGATCCGCGTGCCCGGCTCGCGCTCTTCCCTGGCGCGCGAGCAGGCCCGGGGCGCGGACGTGCGCATGGTGTACTCCTCGCTGGATGCATTGGAGATCGCCCGGCGCAACCCGCACCGCCCCGTCGTGTTCTTCGCCATCGGCTTCGAGACCACCGCGCCCACCAACGCCATGGCGGTGCTGCTGGCGCGCGAGCAGGGGCTGACGAACTTCTCGATCGTCTCCAACCACGTCACGGTGCCCCCGGCCATCCGGGCCATCCTGGACGCGCCGGAAGTGCGGCTGGATGCCTTCATCGCGCCCGGCCACGTAAGTCTGGTGACCGGCAGCCGCATCTACCGCTTTATCGCGGAGGAATACGGCAAGCCGGTGGTCATCTCCGGCTTCGAGCCGTTGGACCTGCTGCAGGCCACGGCGATGGTGCTGCGCCAGCAGCGCGAGGGACGCGCCACGGTGGAAAACCAGTACCGGCGCGCCGTCTCCGAAATGGGCAACCTGAAGGCGCAGGCGGCCGTGGACACGGTGTTCGAAACGAGCGACATGACCTGGCGCGGGCTGGGCATGATTCCCGGTAGCGGGCTGAAGGTGCGCCCCGCCTTCGCGGCGCACGACGCGGAGCGGCGCTTCGCGCTGCAGCCGCCGGCACCCAGCCGCGACCCCAAGGCCTGCGAGTGCGGGGACATCCTGCGGGGCTTGAAGGCGCCCTGGGACTGCCGCGTGTTCGGCACGGCCTGCACGCCGGAGAAGCCGCTGGGGGCCTGCATGGTCTCCTCGGAGGGCGCCTGCGCCGCGTACTACCACTACGGCCGCCACTGGCCGGCCGCGGGCTGAGGCACACCATGGAGCAACACAACCACCGGCCCGACGGCAAGGAGGTGCTGCTGGCCCACGGCAGCGGCGGGCGCAGCATGCACCAGCTCGTGGACGGGCTGATCGTGCCCGCGCTGGCCAACCCCCTGCTGGACCGCATGGAAGACCAGGCCACGCTGGAAATCAACGGCCTGCGGCTGGGCTTCACGACGGACTCGTTCGTCGTGGACCCGATCTTCTTTCCCGGTGGCGACATCGGGGCGCTGGCGGTCAACGGCACGGTGAACGACCTGGCCATGGGCGGCGCACGGCCGCTCTACCTCAGCCTGTCCTTCATTCTGGAGGAGGGCCTGGCCCTGGCCGAATTGGAGCGCATCCTGGCCTCCATCCGCGCGGCGGCGGCCA
>Ga0102953_1000124_pt1 | contig 52041 bp, 45 predicted proteins | sample SalPon2A_C_D2_MG_FD_78509 | JGI IMG/M metagenome (GOLD analysis project Ga0102953, IMG submission 78509) | Soil microbial communities from South San Francisco under conditions of wetland restoration - Salt Pond MetaG R2A_C_D2_MG | ecosystem: Environmental > Terrestrial > Soil > Wetlands | place...
CAAGATGATCGCGCGGCTGGGATTATGCCAGTTCGGCTGATCGCGAGCACTTCAACGACAACGGTTGCTGATAAACTCACGGGGAAGGTCGTCGGTAAGCCGTAACGGGGAGAACCCGACTTACGGTTTGACGAGGGGGCCAAGGGAAACAGTCAAACACGTGGGCATCTGGCCAGATGCTTAAAGAACATTGGCAGAATTCACCAGACGGTTTACTGTGCACCGAGGTTCTACTCTACTAGGCCACAAAGGAGAAAGTCATGCCCAGATTTTTAGAGAAGACATTTATTGATAGAAATAAAGAATATAAAATTGAATTAGGTTTCGATGATGAAGCTATTATGGAGAATATTGCAAGATTCGAGATTGATGGAAAAGTGAGAGAAATTCCTGACGGAGAATGGGCTGAGGTAAACTTGGTTATGGAAGTTCAGTTTGAAAGTAATGAAATTATAATCCGACGTAAAAATGAAACACGTATTTTGGCTAGAATTTCCTTAAATACTATTCTTCCAGAATCAGAATCTTTTGAAGGGGTTGATATTGATATAGAAAATGACGATATTATTATTTCGGAAAACTTACTTGATGAGAATGGTATGAATATAAGTGCTGAGTTTGCAGAAGAAATTATAAGCTCTATTCCTACCGATCCTTTAATTGGATGTCTAGTAAAAGGCGCTTTAAGTTCGGTAGCAGGTCAAACGCTTCGTTGCTGGCAGGTCACTAAAAATATTGAAGAAGAGTCTTATAAGGAAAAAGCTCGCTCCATGTATGGATGTATGAGGGAATATTCCTTAAGAATACTATTAACTTTCATGTACCGAAGTGGAAAATGTATTGCTACGCTAGGTATGGCCTAACAAGTGCCTCCACAAGGATCGCCGCAAACAACGCGGCTACCTGTGAGGCAAAACGTTATGAAAGCAAGTGCGGGGTCGGACCAAGATAAGCTATTAAAAATACGGACAAAATGTAGGTTCCAAGTGCGGGGTCGGACCAAGATAAGCTATTAAAAATACGGACAAAATGTCTGATTTTATGCCTGAAAATCGCCTTATAGCCCGATTTTTTGGGGCAAAAAACGGCTTATAAATCTCAGCGTCGGCGAAATATATGTTGGAGGGGGGGAATTGCCATGCCAAGAGCGAATCGATTTTTTCTGCCCGGCTACGTCTGGCATATTACTCACCGCTGCCACAAACGGGAATTCTTGCTCAAATTCGCTCGAACCCGTCAGCGCTACCAGCATTGGCTGTATCAGGCCCGTAAAAGGTTTGAGATCGATATCCTGAACTACACGATTACCTCGAACCATATCCACCTCATCGTCAGGAATGGGGGAGCAAAGAACGAGATTCCCGATCTGGTCCAACTGGTCGCCGGGCGGACGGGCCAGGAGTACAATGCCAGGAAAGGCCGGAAGGGCGCCTTTTGGGAAGATCGTTACCATGCGACCGCCATCGAGACGGGAAAACATCTCCAGCGGTGTCTCACCTATATCGACCTCAACATGGTGCGCGCGGGGGCTGTCAAGCATCCCGAAGAATGGGGGCACGGCGGTTACCATGAAATCCAGGGGAACCGCCGTCGCAACACGATAGTTGATCTGAATGCCCTGGAAGATGTATTGGAACTCGGCAGCAGGGAGGCATTAATATCGGCCCACAGGGACTGGATTGCCGAGGCCTTGCGAAGTGAAGAGCAGCGACGAGAAGATATCTGGTCTCAGAGCCTTGCCGTCGGGAGTGCCGAATTCGTCCAGCAAGCTCAACGGACACTCGGGCATCAAGGCCGGAACCGGGCATTGACTGAAAGTGGCGGGGTAAGCGTGTTGCGGGAGGCCGAAGAAAGCTATGGCCCCATTTTCGGGGTCGAAAATCGGCCTATAAGGTCAAAAAATACGCATTTGTGGGATGTTTCCTGTTGAATGTCGGGGTGTTGGCTTGGTCCGACCCCGAACGCGCCGAACGAAGCATTGTCTCGGAAAATAATACCCACATTAATTTTAAATGAAGATGGTGATATTATTTACGATTTAGGAGGTATGGACTTCGCAGAGTATACAATTAGTAAGTCGGATACAGGATTCAAGCTTGAAATATATCCATTATCCCATTTAAATATTGCTCCTATTGTTGAGTGTATCAATGATCTATATCAGATTAGATCAAGAAAAGATGGTCGAAAATGGGTCTATGATATTCTTCCTGTAGGCTACTATATGAGTTTCGAGAAAAACGAAGAAAATTCTTTCAAAGCTTTGTTTAGAGTTGAAATTGTAAAATAAGAAATATGACATGCTGGGGTAATTCGGGGGGCACCGCGTCCCCTGGAGGATACAGGCAATCCTCTTCCTTCCACCGGCCCGACGCACCGCTTCCCCTCAGTCCCCACCTTGTTTACATAGTTGGAAACGGGATACATTCCGAGCATGCCGGGCGCCGCCGGATGGAGAAACTCCCCAAAACAACCCCGGACTTTCAGCTGAACCATTGTCTACCGCCTTTAAATCGGATATCATTCAACCTTCAAACAGTTCCCGGAAATTTTGGCAGTCGGGAGAAAAGAATTTTCCATCGGGCAAGGACACTTCAATGGAGAGTCTGCTTATGTTGCGAAAAGGTCACCTCAAATATTTTCTCGTGTTGCTGACGGCAGCGATGTTTCTGGATGGCTGCGGCGGCGGACAAGTAAAGGCGAAGCCTGACCTGAAAGACCCCATAGCGCAGGTTTCGGCTCTGGAAAAGGAAATGACCGAGGCCAGGGAAAACCAGCTCCATGTTCTGGCCCCGGATGCCTTTGCCAAGGCCGAGGCCTTCCTGAAGAAGGCCCAGAAAAAATTGGCCCGGGAAGAGGAACTTTCGGAAATCAACCTGGCGATCACCTCCGCCCGGGTGCATCTGCGGCTCGCTGAAGATGCGGGCGAGGTGGCCCGCAATGTCCTCACCGACGTCATTACCGCCCGCGATCTTGCCCGGAAGGCAGGGGCCGAAAAACTGGGTGACGATTACCGCGAGGCTGAAAAGGAATTTTTGAAGCTGACCAGGGCCATCGAGAACAATGATCTGCGCTGGGCCAAGGAAAACGAGACCCGGGTCACCGAGGCCTATGACCGGCTGGAGCTGCAGGCCATCAAGGAGCAAAATCTCGGTTCTGCCCGCGACCTCCTGGCCCAGGCGGAAAAGATGGGTGCGGAAAAGAGTGCTCCGGCAGCCCTGGCGGAGGCCCGCCATGCGCGGCAGAAAGCCGATGAATTCATCACTAAAAACCGTTACGAATCGGCGGGTATTCGTCGGGAAGCGGATGAAGCCCTTTTTCAGGCCGAACGTCTGGTGCAGATCCTTCAGGCGGGCGAAAAGATCAGGTCGATGAAACCCGAGCAGGTCGCTATCTGGATGGAAGGGCTTCTCCATCGGGCCACGGTGGCGCTTGGCGCTGCCGACCTGCGCGATCAATCTTTCGAAACACAGGCCGCCAATATTGTCGACGGCATCGGCGCACTGGAGCAGAAAAACCAGGCTCTGGTGGGAGAATTGGCAAACGTCCGGTCCGAACTTGCCGCCCAGGAGGACCAGATTGCGAACCTGCAGAGCATGAGCAAGGAGGACCAGGCCGAACGGGAACGCCTGGCCGGGGAGGAGCAGGCCGCCAGGGAACGACTGGCCCAGGAACGGATGGTTCAGCAACTTTTTGATAAGGTCCAGAACTATTTCGATGAAGGCGAGGCCGAGGTGTATCGCCAGGGGCAGCATCTGCTGATCCGATTGAAAGGCATCGATTTCCCCGTGGGCAAGGGTTTCATCCTCCCTGAGAATTACCCCCTGCTCGCCAAGCTTCAGCGGGCCATCCGCACTTTCGGCGACCCGGAAGTGGTCATCGAAGGGCACACCGACAGTACCGGCACCAGGGAGATCAACGCCAAACTGTCCCGGGCGCGAGCCGAATCGGTTCGCAAATATCTGGTGGCCAATGAAACGCTGCCGGCGGAGAAGATCGTCGCCGTGGGGTACGGACCGGATCGGCCCATCGCCCCCAACGAAACGCCGGAGGGAAGGGCCCTGAACCGCCGCATCGACGTGGTCATTACCCCCTCGCCTTAGTCCCCTCCCACCGGGGGAGGGGAAATCCACATCAACTTGAGCGACGTGCATAACCAGGTTGGGAAAAGCATTATCCCCCTTTGAGTTCACCTCCACCTCTCGGCGATGTCCTGCCTTGGGGGCCGCGCCCCCTGGGTTTTGATCCTGATTTGATTTCCGGAATTCCCGAGGAACCGAAGGCTATCCGCTCCCCTCGATCGGCTCGATGCACCGCTCCCCCTCGTTGCCCGCCTTGTTGACATAGCTTGAAACAGAATACATTTCGAGCACGCCGGGCGCGGCCGGCTGGAGAAGCTCCCGCAGCCGCTCCACCCGATGTTCGTCGGGATCGAGCCAGGCGGCGAAGTCCTCTGTCTCCAGGATGACCGGCATCCGGTCGTGCAGCGTCGCCACCGGCTCCGAGGCCTCCGTCGTCAGGATGGTGCACGACTCGATCACCTCGTTTCCCTCCTTGCTCTCCCAATGCTCCCACAACCCCGCCAGGGCCATCGCCTTTCCGTCCGCGCGCCGGATGTAATAGGGCTGTCTGCTGCCGCCCTTCTTGTCCCATTCGTAGAAACCGTCGGCCGGAATCAGGCAGCGCCGGGCCCGGAATGCTGCGCGGTAGGCGGGGGATTTGTGGGCCGTTTCGGCGCGGGCGTTGATCGTGCGGTAGCCGATCCTGGAATCGTCGGCCCAGAAGGGGATCAGGCCCCAGTGCAGGAGGACCAGGCTCCGCCCGTCTTCCTCCAGGCGTACGACGGCGACATCCCGGGACGGGGCGATGTTGTACCTCGGGTCGAGTTCGAAGCCCCGGGCAAGGTCGAACCATTCGGTGAGCTCACCGTAGCTGGCTGTCTGGGAGATGCGGCCGCACATGGGGGAATTCTATCACGGGAAAACCAGGCAGGAATATGTCCAACAGGGATGAAGGGGATACAGGGGATAAAGTCAGAAATCATAAGCCCTTTGCCTTGATATCCCCTTCATCCCTGTCAGTGAATTTCCAAGGTTGCCTGGCAACCGACAGCAACTGGAACTTAGGTGAATAACCAGAGATGGAAATTCATATGGGTCCGGTTCGACTCGCAAGATTCGATCGGCTCTTGTTGAGACCGGCGTCATCGGTGGTAGACTTTCCCGGCGGACAGTTTCTGAAACCCAAATAAACACGGGAGGTCGATTATGCGTATCGGAATCTTGCTGGCAATGTTCCTTGTTCTTGTTTGTTTCGGCTGCAAGAAGGAGGAGGCGCCTTCGAGCGAGCAGGCGATGAGGCCGCCGGTCGAGGAAAAAGCCGCTCCCCCGGCGGCCGCCGAGAAGATGGAGAAGGAGATGGCTCCGGAAGAGAAGGCGATGGCCCCGGAAGAGAAGGCGATGGCTTCGGAGGAGAAGACAATGACCCCCGAGGAGAAGACGTCGCTGCCGGCGGTGAACGAGCGTATCGAGGAGGAGGCGGCCGAGACGGACGTGGTGCCGCCCGAGACGGTGACCTTCGAGGCCTCGATGGGCGCGGTCACCTTCGATCACGCCGGCCATATGGGTCGCCTCGACTGCAGCGCCTGCCACCCCACCGATCCCCCGGAGAAAATCGTCCTGGACAAGGACAAGGCCCATGCCCTGTGCAAGGGATGCCACCAGGAGCAAGGCGCCGGACCGACCAAGTGCACCGAGTGCCACAAGAGGTCCTGATTCGGCCGCGAACCAACGACCACAGGGGCCCGCGCCGATTCGTGCGCGGGCCTTTTTTACCTCTCGTTGGATAATGGAGTCATTCCCGAAAATGACAATCGGACAAGGAGAGACCGTCTCCCTGAGGGGGGAAGGTGGCCGAAGGCCGGATGAGGGGCATCATGCACCGAAAAGGCGAATTTTGCCTCCAGATGATTCCAGATAAATTCGGATCAAAACTTCAAGGCAAGGCCGACAAGAATTTTTTATTCTCATCGGATTTTATCGGCCTAAATCTACCGTCCATCTGCGGATAAAAAAGATTTTCGCCTTTTGGGGGGCCAGTGGATAACATTTGCCGCAGGATACCGGCCTGCATTCTTTAATTCCCCGCCCGGCATCGGTTATACTGGATTACAGGTATGAAGAAACTGCGAACCTACCATTTCAGCGAAGCCCACCAGGCGCGCCTGCTCAAGGGGCTGCTCGAGCAGCGGGGAATTCCCTGCCTGATTCGCAACGAGCGCCTTCTGACGGCCATGGGCGAGATCCCTTTCGTGGAGTGCTTTCCGGAGCTCTGGGTGCTCAACGACGAGGATTACCCGATCGCCCGCTCCATCGCCGACGACTGGCAGGAGCCGCCCCCCGCCGGGAGGGCCGATTGGATCTGTCCGCGCTGCGGGGAATCGGTCGACGGCGATCTGGGCGAATGCTGGAACTGCGGTTGCCCCATGGAGGAGTAGCCCTGGCCCCGCGCCCTCTGGACATCGGTCCTGAACCGGCCCCCGAAATTTCCCGAGGAAACACAAAAAAAGCAACCGCGATCGGTTGCTTTTTTGTCGCAGGCCGCGGAGGCGGGTCCCCTGCCAGGTCTGTCCCGGGAGGCCTTTCGGCCCGTATAGTCCGACACCCTCCTAGCCCCGGCCTTTGATGTCCATCCTCTCCCGGCACGTTTCCGACGGCCAGGACTGCTGCTCGCCTTCCGTTTCCACGTCGAAATGATTCCCGCTGCAGCCGAGCACCTTGCCGGTCTTGTGAAAAGTCTCATCCTCGACAAAACGTTCTTCGCCCTGTTTGATACCACGACACAATGCTTTGAATTCTGGTCTTTTCATGGTCAACTCCCTTCTCCTCCCCGCGGCGGCCGCAGGGTGCCCAGATCGCAAGTCTCCCGATCCGTCTTCAATTATAACATGGAACCGCACGCCGCAGCCAAGCCGACCCTGGGCCGCGGGATGGAATCGCCAGAAGGGGCCGTCGCCGATTCATGCCTTCTTCCTCTCGGCGAGGAAATCGCGCAGGATCGGTCCCGTGACCGATCCTTTTCTTTTTCGCGCCACCTTCTCCGGCGGCCCCTCGACGACGAGGCGACCTCCGGCGTCGCCTCCCTCGGGGCCGAGATCGACGACCCAGTCGGCCTCGGCGATGACGTCGAGATTGTGCTCGATGACGACGACCGTGTGGCCGGCCGCCACCAGGCGGTGCAGCACCCGGATCAGCTTCTCCACGTCGGCCATGTGCAGGCCGATGGTCGGCTCGTCGAGGACGTAGAGGGTCGGTAGTCCCCGGCGGCCCCCGCGCGCCGGCGCCGCCTTGGCCAGTTCGGTCACCAGCTTGATCCGCTGGGCCTCGCCGCCGGAGAGGGTGGGGCTCTGCTGGCCGAGGGTGAGATAGCCGAGGCCGACCTCCCGCAGAAGCCGCAGGGCGTGGTGGATCTTGCGGTGGGCGCTGAAGAATTCCGCCGCCTCGTCGATGTCCATGGCGAGAACCTCGGCGATGTTTTTATCCCTGTAGCGGACCATCAGCGTCTCGGCCGTGAAGCGCCGGCCGCCACAGGCCTCGCATCGGACGCGGACGTCGGGCAGAAAGCTCATTTCGATCTTCTTCGCTCCCTGGCCTTCGCATTCGGGGCAGCGCCCCTCGCGGGTGTTGAAGGAGAAGCGCCCCGGGGCGTAGCCGCGGATCTTCGCCTCCGGCGTGGCGGCGAAGAGGCGGCGGATCTCGCCCCAGAAGCCGACGTAGGTTGCCGGGCAGGAACGGGGCGTCTTGCCGATGGGTGTCTGATCCACCTCCAGGACGCGCTGCAGCGCCTCCCATCCCCGTATCCCGGTGCAGCCGTGCAGGGGCGCGGCATGCTGCGCCCCTGCGCCCTTGTCATGTTTCCCGGACAGCAGGCGCCGCAGGTTGCGGTGCAGAACGCCGCGCACCAGGCTCGACTTGCCAGAGCCGGAGACGCCGGTGACGCAGATAAGGCGTTGCAGGGGCAGGGCGACGGTCACCCCGGCGAGATTGTGCAGGGAGGCGTCGACGATCTCCAGGCGCGGGCTTCCGGCGGGCGTTTCCCTCCGCTCGGTCAGGGGATGGCGCAGGGGAGCGGCGAGGAAACGCCCGGTCACCGATCCGGGAGTGTCGATGAGATCCTGAAGCGTGCCGGCGGCCACCACCTCGCCGCCCTGGATGCCGGCGCCGGGGCCGAGGTCGATCACCTGCTCGGCCCGGCGGATGGTCTCCTCGTCGTGCTCCACCACGACGATAGTGTTGCCCTTGCCCTCGAGCTTGCCGAGGGTGTCGAGGAGCATCCGGTTGTCCCGCGGGTGCAGCCCGATGGTCGGCTCGTCGAGGATGTAGCAGACGCCGCGCAGGTTGGAGCCGAGCTGGGCGGCCAGGCGGATGCGCTGGGCCTCGCCCCCGGAAAGGGTGGGGGCGGAGCGGTCGAGGGAGAGATAGCCGAGGCCCACCTCGCAGAGAAAGCGCAGGCGCGAGCGCAGCTCGGGTAGCAGGTCGCGGGCGATGGCCGCTTCGCGTCCCCGCAGGTCGAGTTCGGCAAAGGCCTTTTCCGCATGGCTGACCGAAAGGGCCGTCCACTCGGCGAGACTGCGTTCGCGAAAGCGCACCGCCAGGGCCTCCGGCCGCAGCCTCTTCCCTCCGCAGTCGGGACAGGTCGTCTCCTCCTCCCCGTCCTCGCTCCAGAAAGCTTCCTCGCCTGTTTGTTCGGCGTCGAACCCCGGAAGCAGCAGGCCGGTGCCGAAGCATCTCTCGCACCAGCCGTGGCGGGAGTTGAAGGAGAAGAGACGGGGGTCGGGCTCGGCGAAGCTCCTGCCGCAGCGGGAGCAGGCGCGGCGGGTATTGAATATCAGCTCCCTTTCGCTCTTCTCGTCCTTTGCCTCCTCCCTCCTTCCGGATTCCGGCAGGACCGCCACCTTGACCACCCCCTTGCCGAAATCGACGGCCCTGGCAAGCACCGAGCGCAGCTCCTCCTCCTTTTCGGGCGCAACGGCCAGTTCCCCGACCGGCAGATCGATGTCGTGCTCCCGGTAGCGGTCGAGGCGGGGCCAGTCGTGGGTCGGGGTGTCGACGCCGTCGACCCGCAGATGGATGTAGCCCTTGCCGGCGGCCCACTTGGCCAGATCGGTATAGTAGCCCTTGCGCGCGGTGACCAGCGGAGCGAGAAGGACGATGCGGCACCCGCGAAAATCGCCGAGGATGCGGGCGGCGATGGCGTCGAGGGTCTGCTCCTCGATGGGGATGTCGCAGTCGGGGCAGTAGGTGGTGCCGAGCTTGACGAAGAGCAGGCGCAGGAAGTGGTGGATCTCGGTCATGGTGGCGACGGTGCTCTTGCGGCCGCCGCGGCTGGTGCGCTGTTCGATGGCCACGGTCGGGGGGATGCCGTGGATGGCGTCGACGTCGGGACGGGAGGCCGGCTGCACGAACTGGCGGGCGTAGGCGTTGAGCGACTCGAGGTAGCGGCGCTGGCCTTCGTTGAAGAGGATGTCGAAGGCCACCGTGCTCTTGCCCGAGCCGGAGATGCCGGTGATCACCGTGAAGCGGTCGCGCGGCAGGTCGATGTCGATGCCCTTCAGGTTGTGCTCGCGGGCGTTGACGATGCGGATGGCATTCGATGGCCCCCCCGCCATGCCGCCGGAGCGGGTCCGCGATTTCCTCCGGGGCGGTGAGGGAGCGGTCGGGTGTTGATTGCGGTGCTTGCGCAGGGCTTCGCCGGTGCGGCTCTGCCGATGGGCGGCCACCTCCCGCGGCGTCCCGGCGCAGACCAGGCGGCCGCCTTCCTCGCCCCCTTCCGGCCCGAGGTCGATGATCCAGTCGGCCGCCTCGACGACGTCGAGATTGTGCTCGATCACCACCAGGGAGTGGCCCTCGGCGAGCAGCCGGCGAAAGGCCCCGAGCAGGGTGGCGATGTCGTCGAAATGGAGGCCGGTGGTCGGCTCGTCGAAGAGGAAAAGGGTCCCGGGTCCCGAGTCCCGGGTCCCGGAGCTTCTGTTTTTATTTTCCGCCAGGTGGCCGGCGAGCTTGAGCCTCTGGGCCTCGCCGCCGGAGAGGGTCGGCACCGGCTGGCCGAGCTGCAGGTAATGCAGCCCCACCGCGGCGAGCGGCTCCAGCAGGCGCTGGACCTCGGGCAGGTCCGCGAAGAAGTCGAGGGCTTCGGCCACCGTCATCTCCAGCACGTCGGCGATGGAACGGGCCGGCCCTTCGCCGGCCGGCCAGAGCTTGACCTCCAGTACCTCTTCGCGGTAGCGCCGGCCGTTGCAGGTGGGACAACGCAGGTAGACGTCGCTGAGAAACTGCATCTCCACGTGCTCGAATCCGCTGCCGTTGCAGTCGGGACAGCGGCCCCTGCCGGCGTTGAAGCTGAAGGTGCCGGCGGTGTAGCTCCGCTCCCGCGCCAGGGGTTCGGCGGCGAAGGCCTTGCGGATGGGGTCCAGGGCGCCGACGTAGCTGACCGGGTTGGAGCGGGCCGTCTTGCCGATGGGCGACTGGTCGACCATGACCACGTCACCGACGAGGTCGTCGCCCCGGATCGCCAGGTGCGCCCCCGGCGGATCGACGGGCCGGGCCTTGAGCTTGCGCAGGGCGTTGTAGAGGATGCCCTGCACCAGGGTCGACTTGCCGGAGCCGGATACGCCGGTGACGCAGACGAGGCGGTTGAGCGGAAGGCGCACGTCGATGCCCTTGAGGTTGTTTTCCGCCGCGCCGAGGATCTCCAGGTGCTTGCCGGTCTTCCCATGGCGGTACGCCGGGGCGGGCTTGAAGTCCGCCGCCACGCTCCGTTTCCCCGAAAGGTACCGGGCGGTGAGCGAGCGCCGGCTGCGCAGCAGTTGCCTGGGGGTGCCGGAGAAGACGATCTTCCCGCCGCGTTCTCCCGGACCGGGGCCGAGGTCGATGATGCGGTCGGCGGCGAGCATCACCTGGCTGTCGTGCTCGACGACGACCAGGGTGTTGCCGGCGTCGCGCAGCCGGTGCAGGACCTGGATCATCCGGTCCATGTCCCGGGCATGCAGGCCGATCGACGGCTCGTCGAGGACGAAGAGGGTGTTGACCAGGGAGGTGCCGAGGGCGGTGGTGAGGTTGATGCGCTGGACCTCGCCGCCGCTGAGGGTGCGCGACTGGCGGTCGAGGCTGAGGTAGCCGAGGCCGACCTCGGTCAGGTAGCCCAGGCGCGAGCGGATGTTCTCCAGCAGGAGCTCCGTCGCCTCGTCGAGAGGGGAGGGCAGCTCCATGTCGGCGAAGAATCGCCGGCAGTCGGCCAGGGGGAGGAGCATCAGGTCGTGGATGGTCAGGCCGGGCAGGCGCTGCAGGACGGCGTCGGAAAACTCGGTGCCGGCGGGCCGGAAGCGCCTCTCCGGCGGCAGGACCCGGTCGGCTCCCCGACGGCTGCCGAGCCGCCAGAGCAGGGCCTCGGGCTTGAGGCGCGCCCCCCGGCAGGCCGGGCAGCGGTTGTAGGCCCGGTAACGGGAGAGAAGCACCCGGATGTGCATCTTGTAGCTCTTGGTCTCGAGCCAGTCGAAGAAGCGCTGCACCCCGTACCAGAGGCCCTCGGACCAGGAGCCCTCGCCCTCGACGACCCAGGCCCGCTGCTCCTCGGTGAGCTCCTGCCAGGGGATATCGACGGGAACCCCCCGTCGGCGGGCGAAGTCCAGCAGGTCGTCCTGGCACTCGGCGTAGCTCTCGGTCTGCCACGGTTTGATCGCCCCCTCGTCCAGGGCCAGGGTCGGGTCGGGGACGACCAGGGCGTAATCGACCCCCATGGTGCGGCCGAATCCCCGGCAGGTGTCGCAGGCGCCGACGGGGGAGTTGAAGGAGAAGAGGCTGGAGGCCGGCTCGCCGTAGGGAAGATCGCAGTCGGCGCAGTGAAAATCGGCGGAGAAATGCCGCGGCTCTCCCGCCTGCCGGTCGCGATCCAGGGGATAGACCGTGACTCGTCCCCGGCCCGAACTCAGGGCGGCTTCGAGGGCCTCGACCAGGCGTCCGCGGCTGCCGCCGTCGATCCGGACCCGGTCCTGGATAACTTCCAGCCGGTCCGGCTCCTGCCGGTGGACGCGGGTATAGCCCTGGCGGGCGAGCAGCTCCCGGATCTCCTCGACGGTGAAGCTCTCCGGCACCGCTACCGGGAAGGTGACCAGCAGACCCCAGGCCCGGCCGGCTCCGCTCTCCAGCAGGTCCGAGGCGATCGTCCCGGGGGTGTCGCGCCGGACCTCGGCGCCGCAACCCCGGCAGTAAAGGCGGCCCGCCCGGGCGAAGAGGAGCTTGAGGTGATCGTTGAGCTCGGTCATGGTGCCGACGGTGGAGCGCGAGGTCCGCACCGGGTTGGTCTGGTCGATGGCGATGGCCGGGGGAATGCCCTCGATGCCGCCGACCCGGGGCTTGTCCATGCGGTCGAGGAACTGCCGGGCGTAGGGCGAAAAGGTCTCGACGTAGCGCCGCTGGCCCTCGGCGTAGAGGGTGTCGAAGGCCAGGGAGGATTTTCCCGACCCGCTGACGCCGGTGATGACGATCAGTTCCCCGAGGGGCAGGTCGAGGCTGAGGTCCTTCAGGTTGTTCTGGCGGGCGTTGCGGATGGTGATGACGGGTCGCGGCATGCGCAAGTCCTGCTGTCGGAGTGGTCGGGGTCGAGAGCCGGTACTTCTATAATATCATTGGCGGGACAGGAACCGGACAGGCGACCCCGCGGGAGCGGGGAGGGCGTCCCGGGAAAAGTTTGTTCCGGAGAAGTTTCAGGGTTCGTATTTTTCCATCAGCGATTCGCGTAGTTCGTGCAGTTGCGGGCTGATCGACACCTTGTAGATATGGGGATATTGCAGGCGCAGCGAGCCGTTGGGCAGGCGGCCCAGCTGGTCGGCGCAGCGATCGGCCATTTCTTCCAGGGGCGGCGACGGCTGCACGACCTTTCCGTTCTCCATGACCGCGGAGCGGATCTCCTCGAAGCGGACGTCGGGCGGAACCGGCTTGTTGCGGGAAGGGTTGGTGGGGTCGTAGACGATATCGCCCGACTTCAGTTCTTCGGTCTCCCGGCACATGACGTCCATTATGAAAATGCCGTCCCGGTCGATCACCCGCACCACGCGTTTGCGGTCGGGGACGGTGCTCTTGGTGATGTCGCTGGTCACCTTGAGCTTGGGCCGGTCTTCGAAGCGCACCAGCTTGTAGACCCCCCCCAGGGCGCCCCCGCCCTCGCCCGAACAGCTGGCGAGCTTGGTGCCGACCCCGTAGATATCGACCCTCCCTCCCTCCGAGCGCATCGATCGGATGACGTATTCGTCCAGTTCGTTGGAAGCGACGATCTTGACGTCGGGGAAACCGGCTTCGTCGAACATTCGGCGCGCTTCCTTGCTCAGGTAGGCCAGGTCTCCGGAGTCGAGGCGGACGCCGAGCATCTCGTGCCCCCTTTCGCGCAGCTCGCGGGCGACGGTGAGGGCGTTGGGGAGGCCGCTCTTGAGGGTGTCGTAGGTGTCGACCAGCAGGACGCAGCTGTCGGGGAAGCATTCGGCGTAGGCGCGGAAGGCGGTGAGTTCGTCGGAAAAGGCCATGATCCAGCTGTGGGCGTGGGTGCCCTTGACCGGAATGCCGAAGACCTGCCCGGCCCAGACATTGGAGGTCGAGCGAACCCCGCCGATATAGGCGCCCCGGCATACGCTGAGACCTCCGTCCGGCCCCTGGGCCCGGCGCAGGCCGAACTCGATGACCACGCCGTCGCCCGCCGACACGGTCAGCCGGGCGGCCTTGGTCGCCACCAGGGTCTGGAAATTGACGAGGTTGAGCAGGGCCGTCTCCACGTACTGGGCCTCGGCGAGGCTCCCCTCGACGGTAAGCAGGGGCTCGTGGGGAAAGACCACCGTCCCTTCCGGCGGGGCGATGACCTTGCCGCGGAAGCGGAAGTCCCTCAGGTAATCGAGAAAGGCCGGCTTGAAGATGCCGAGGCCCTTCAGGTAGGAGAGGTCCTCCTCGGTGAAGCACAGTTCGGAGAGATACTCCAGCGCCGGCTCCAGCCCGGCGAAGACGGCATAGCTGCCCTTGAAGGGGGGCGTACGAAAGAAGAGATCGAATACCGCCGGCTTCTCGTGCATCGTTTCGTCGAAGTAGCCGGCAAGCATGGTGAGCTCGTAGAGGTCGGTCATCAGGGCGGAGTAGCTCATTTTCCCTCCGGGCACGGCAAGAAAATTTCCGGAACTAACGGCTCTTTAATCACGCGAAGCCGCGAAGGCGCGAAGAAAAACAAGGGGAAAAGGCCTTTTCGGATCAGGTTTTCAAAAAACCGGCCTTGCTTCGCGCTCTTCGCGGCTTCGCGTGACATCGGTTTTCCGGTGTCTGCGATGACGGTATTAATTATAACACGGTCGTGACTTTTACTACCCTTCGGCCAGCATCGCCTCGATTCCCCGCAGGCCTTCCACGGCGCCGCAGGGCAGGGAAATGTGTGGGGGCGGGATCTGCGCCTCGCGGGGGTTGATACGCACGACGGTGGCGCCGGCGGTCCGGCCGAGGCGCTCGCTGAGGAAGCGGATGGTGGGAATCGCCGTGCCGGCGCCGATTTCGACGACGGCGGGGCGGTTCCGGTTCTCGGCGAGGAAGGCCTCGAAGCGATCCTCCTGCGCCGCGGTGCGGTCGCTGATCCAGGAATAGTCTCCGAACATGAGGATGTTGGGGCGGGCGACCCCGTTGCAGCGGATGCACCGGGGGATGTGCCGGCAGCGCATTGTGTCGAAATCGACGGGCAGTTCCTCGCGGTTGTCCCAGATCGCCATCGTGCAGGGCTTGAGGCATTGCAGGTGATGGATGGAGCCGTGGACCTCGACCATCCGGGCCTCGGCGAATCCGGCCTTCTGGAACTGGCCGTCGACGTTGGAGGTGACGACGTAGGTGTCGAGTCCGAAGCGGCGTGCCCACTCCCTGAGCAGTTGAAAGCCGTCGTGCGGGAGGGTCTCGCGGTAGAGGTTGGTGCGGTGACCGTAGAAGCCCCAGCCGAAGGCGGGGTCGCGCTCGAAGTGGGCCGGGTTGGCGGCGCCGATGAAGTTGATCCCGAGCCTCTCGTACATCGGGTAGGCTTTCCAGAAGCCGTGGTCGCCGCGAAAGTCGGGCAGGCCCGAGTCGACGCCCATGCCGGCGCCGGAGGTGATGATCAGGGCTCCGGCGCCGCGGATGGCGTCTGCGGCCTGGCGGTAACGGTCATCGAGATCCATGGGCACCTCCCGGGATGGATGTTTTCGTGACGGATTTCAAATGATTGCGTGCGGGGGCAAGGGATGTCAAGGGGGACTTTCCCGATTCTTCCGGGGAACCATGAGAAGTATATCAAGCCAGGATCAAGACCCTGGGGTCGCGGCCCCTGACGCCGTCCAACCCTGTGCTCACCCAAAGGGTTGGATCCAAAGGGGGAGTTCTCTTGGTACTTTCTGCTATCTGCGAAAAAAAAGGCCCCCTTTTGAGGGGACCCTTTTTACCATCGTTTGGTTTTCGGAATCTCGGTCCATGCCGGCCAGCACCTCAGCTCAGGCACTGGAAGAGGCCCGTGCACCACAGACAGCTGCCGCAGGGTTCCTCCCGCAGGTGGCAGTCCTGTTCGAACTGCTCGGTCTGTACGTAGTCGCAGGGCGCGACGCAGCAGTCGCTGCAGGGGGAGTGGTCGTAGCCGAGCACACCCTGGCGGAAGTTGCGGAAGGAGGCGTCGTTCCAGATCTCCAGGAGGCTCCTCCTGGAGAGGTTGCCGAAAACCCGGGGCTTGACCTGCTGCTCCCATCCGCCGGCGAAGCAGCGGGATCGGTGCCAGAGAAAATAGCAGGGATGGACGTCGCCGTCCCAGGAGATGAAGGCCCCGCCCTCCTCGACGAAATCGCAGCGCCGCTCGTGGCGCGGCGCCTCGGCGGGCAGGCGCAGATCCAGGCCGAGCTCGTCCGCCACCTCGCGGGCCTCGGCCATCACCTCCGCCACCTCGGCGCGGCGGGCGGGATCGGCGGCGAGGAGCTTGCGCAGGTCGAGGGAGATGCCGCGCGCATCGGCCTCCTCCTTCATCGCCGTAACCAGGGCGACGGTCGCCTGCTCCTCGGCGTTGCGGGAGAAGTGCCACAGGGCCTTGAAGTAGCTGCCCATGTCGATGCCCCTGGCGGCGGCGGTCTTCTGCCATTCGGCGAAGAGTTCGAGGGCCGCGTCGCTGCACGGCTCGTAGGCGGACTGCTCGGCGTGCGCCGCATCGTAGGGGAGCATGTGGGTGACGATGGCGAAGGTCGCCCCCCGCTGCGCCGCCCAGCGTAGCGCTGCCGGCAGTTCGCGCAGGTTGTCGCGCATCAGCACGAACTCCACCCCGACCTGCAACCCGGAGCGGCCGCTGCCTTTCCTGGCCGCTGCCAGCGCCGACATCGCGTTCTCGACCGCGGCCAGTTCGCCTCCCTCGCGCACCCGCCGGAAGGTCTCCGGCGTCACCCCGTCGAGCGATAGCCCGACTCGGTCGAGCCCCGCCTCGGCCAGGGCCCGCGCGCGTTTCTCGCTGAGCAGCACGCCGTTGGTCTGGAAACCGACCCAGCCGTCGGCAGGCATCCGATCCTTGGCCAGGCGGATGAAATCCTCGATGCGGGGATGGAGCAGCGGTTCGCCGATGCCGTTGAGGACCAGGGCTTCGAGGTGCGGCAGGGCCTCCGTCAGACGGGCGAAGGTCGTGTCGGCGAGATCCCCCTCCTTCATGTCGCCTCCGGCGGTCTGCTTGACGCACATGAAGCAGCTGAGGTTGCACCGGCTGGTGGTTTCGACGAAGAGTTTGGACGGATATTTGCGGAGGGCGGGATGCTCCTCCGGATTCCTGATCTGACTCGATTGCATATCGATCTCCTGTCTCGAAAGCTTCAAATGAGTTTTTTTGTGTATAATCTCTGGGGCCTTGCTCATCATGCCCGCCGAACGGGACGGCGGTTCGAAGCAGACCAAGGAAAAACGGCTTCCTCCCGACCGGCCAGCCCGGGCGAATCGTTCTTCTTTACAGGTGGTTATACAGCATTGTTCAATATTCTGTCCAGCAGCGCCTTGATTTAGGTCAAGAAGGAGAACATTGTTTCCAGGCAGTCTGGATGTCTGGTGGGATGCGGGCGGAATTGGCTCTTGGCAGGGCTGGCGTGGCTTGCTATGATGCGGCGATTTGCGAAAACGTCTTTAATCTTCGTTGGGTTGAATTCCCCGCAGCTTGCTGCGTCGATAATAAAGGAATACAGGAGCCAGAATTCAGAAGAAATGCTTGAACACCCCCGGGTTTTCTTCTTTCTTCTGAACTCCGATACCTCGTTGCTTTTCGAGGGGAAGTTCACTGGTCTTTTCTATTTGCATGCATCGAGGTTCGGGGGTCCGTTCCTTTCAAATCAACGGGCTTCAGCCTTGATCGAGTACAGAGCCGCAAGGCGAATGTCTGTGATGATACCGAAGCGGTATCCCGTTAAAAAAGGAGGAAAAAGAATGAAGAAACTGCAATTGCTTGTCGTTACACTGGCCCTGGTGGGTGCGGCGCTCCTGCCGGCGCGGGTCGAGGCGGCCAATCGCGCCGGCGCGGTGACCCTCAGTCCCTTCGCCGGCGAATACCAGTTCGAGGGGAACCAGTACATCGAGAACTGCCTTATCGAGGACTCCCCGATCTACGGCCTGGCCCTCGGCTACAATCTCACTGATCGGTTGGGCTGGGAACTGTCCCTCGGCTACATCGAGGCCGAGGCGAAAACCGGTGATATCGACAACGTCGACGGCTACCTGGCCCATCTCGACCTGCTTTACCATTTCCGCCCGGACAAGGCCTTCGTTCCCTTCGTCGAAGGCGGCCTCGGCGCCGTCAGCTACCGTCCCGGCAGTACGAGCAACGATGAAAACGCCCTGATCAATCTCGGCGTCGGCTTCAAGTACTTCTTCCTCGACAACGTAGCGCTGCGCGCCGACGTGCGGGGGCTGCTCGACATCGACACCGGTGACAGCAGCCGTGAACACGACACATACAAGAACGTCGCCATGACCGGCGGACTGACCTTCCAGTTCGGCGGGGAGGAGAAGATGGTGGAGCCGGTGGTGATCCCCGTCTCCGATTCGGACGGCGACGGGGTGAACGACGACCGCGACCGCTGCCCCGGCACCCTCCGCGGAGTCCCCGTCGACGCGGACGGTTGCCCGCAGGACAGCGACGGCGACGGGGTGGCCGATTATCTCGACCGCTGCCCGCGGACTCCGGCCGGTACCGCCGTCGATGCAGACGGCTGTCCCCTGGCTCCGCCCGCCGACGACGACGGCGACGGGGTGGTCAATACCGCCGACAAATGCCCCAACACCCCCGCCGGAATGAGCGTCAACTCCTACGGTTGTCCGAAAGATGCCGACAAGGACGGCGTCTTCGATGACAAGGATGAATGTCCCGATACGCCGGAGGGTACGGAGGTCGGACCCGACGGATGTCCGCTGCCGACGGAGCCGGAGTCGCTGACCCTGCAGTTCAATTTCCCTACCGACAGTGCCCGTATCCAACCCGAATTCGAGGGGCAGCTCGCAGCAGCGGCCGATTTCATCGAGGCTCATCCCGGCACCCACGTGACGATCGAGGGACATACCGATTCCATCGGCTCGGCAGCGTACAATCAGCAGCTTTCCCAGAGACGGGCCGACAGCGTCCGCGATTACCTGATCGAGAATTTCGGGATCGAAGGAGATCGGCTCAAGGCGATCGGCTACGGTGAGGAACGGCCGATGGCCGAAAACAACACCCCGGAAGGACGTATCATGAACCGGCGGGTGGTTATCCTCATCGAAGGTCAATAGCACCCCGGGCGCTGATCTCGAACCCGCCAGTCGCCCTCTTTGCCCGGGCGGCGGCAGCCGGTTTCACGGCTGCCGCCGCCCGGCCCTGATTCAAACCCTCCTCCGCATGACCCCGGCTCAAATCCAATCCCGACTACGTCCATACGCCTTCCGGGAAACGGGACGACGCTTTCGTCTTCTTGCGGTTTGGGGTTTTCGAATGGCAGCGGCAGCTATTGCCTGCTCGCCTTCTCCAAATTTTCCCGTTGGATCTCGGCGGTTTCCAAAGCTTTAAGGGAAGCCTGGTGTCGGGGGCTGAAGGCGTGGATCATTTTCCAGGCCTTGATCGCTCCATCGAGATCACCGCTGCGATAGGCAATCAGCCCACGTTCCATCAGCTTTTCAGCACAGTCCTCGATCCGGGCCGATATCTCGGCGGGTGCCAGGCTTATCCTCTCCGCGACTTCCTTCGTTTTCGGGAACCTTTCGCGGGCTGAGCGGAAAAGCGCTCCGGCCTTCTCCGGAAGGCCTTTTTGCTGATACCCCTTCGCTTCGCGCAGGAGGCCATTGATGGCCTGTCCGTATTCATCGGCCAGGGCCTTCTCCGGAACCCCTTTTTTGATCTCCCTGCGCAGCAGGTTCAGGGCGGAGCGGTAGTTTTCCGCCGCCAGTTCCTGATGAATCTTCCGTCGAATGGTGGCCGAAACGTTTGCGGGAGAGAGAGGCGGATTTTCGGTTTTCCCGGCAAGGGCGCTCTGCCTTGGGGGGCTGCCGGAGCGCCGGAGGAAACCGGCCGGGCCGCAGGATGCCAGAGTGAGCAGAACCAGGACCAGCAGCAAGTGGCGGCACCACCAGATCTTCATATGGGGTCTCCAATGAAGGAAAATCCTTCCTCGGTCTCTTCCTGAAGGGCTTCAATAAACAGGTCCGCAAGCCGGGGGGCGAACTGTCTTCCCCGGAAGTCCTCGATCTCCTGGATTGCCTCCTCCAATGAGCGTCCCGGGCGATAGGGCCGGGATGTGGTCATGGCGTCATAGGCATCGGCGATAGCCACAATCTGGGCGAAGAGCGGGATTTCCTCTCCCCGGAGTCCGGCGGGGTATCCACTGCCGTCATACCATTCATGATGATGGAGTACTACCGGTACATATTTATGAAGAGACTGGGCCAGCCCTAGAATCTCCGCTCCCTCTTCCGGGTGACGGTTGATGAGGCGGGCCTCCTCGGGATCGAGGGGACCGGGTTTGTTAAGAACCACGTCGGGGATCCTGATCTTGCCGATGTCATGAAGGAAACAGGCCATCTCCAGCTCCTTCAACGCGCTCTCCTCCAGGTCGAGACAACGGCCGAGGCGCAAGGCCAGGGTGGCCACCCTGGTCGAATGGTTCAGGGTGTAATTGTCCCGGGCGTCAAGGGCTGCCGCCAGGATGCGGACGGTGGAGGTATAGGCTTCTTCGAGTTCCCGGGCGGAACCTTCGAGCCCTTGTTTTTGCCCCAGGATGGTGCGGGCCATGGCGTTGAAGCTGGTCGTCAGCTCACCGAGTTCGTCTCGGGAGATGGTCTCGACCTGCACCTCGTAATCGCCGTCCCGAATGCGAGATACTCCGGTGGACAGCCTTTTGATCGGCAAGGTGAAGCGGGCGGTCAGCAGCAAGGTCCCTCCAAGGCCGACCCCCAGAGCCAGCAGGGATATCATGACTATCCGGTTGCGGGCCGAAGCCTTGGCCGCCCGGTACGGTGCGGAGTCGATGCCGACCACCACCTCGCCTACCTGACGGTTCGAGAACCGGATCGGAGCCCGGAATTCGAAAGTCGACAGGCCGTCCCTGACGACTTTCCGCACGGAAAAATCAGGAGCCGATACCAATTCGGCTCCGGGAAGGCGCTCGAAACGTCCTCCCGTTGCTTCCAGACGATTATGGGCAAGAACGGTCTCTTCCCGGTCGAGAATGGCCAGGTAGACCACGTCATTCTGCGCCTCGGTGATCTTGGCGGCCAGATTGTCGAGAGCCAGGAGGTCGCCGGAGAGGATGCTGTATCCCGCCGGCGTGGCAGCACCGATTGCCAGGGAACTCCCTCGCTGAACCAGCGATTGCATCAAGGTTTCGTCGAGGATGCGAATGACGATCACGGAGGAACCGGTGGTGATCAAACCGATGAGCGCAAGGGTAACGAGGGCGAGCTTAAAGCGGATCCCGCCGGGACGCTTTTCGAACCAACGGTTCAGCGTCGGAAGGAAACGTTCGAGCCACCCCACTCCTTGAAGCGATGATGGATTCCGCCCTGAAATACGCAAGATTTTCTGAAATTGCACGTGTTTTCCAGCCGGGGCGAACAGCAACCCCGGGCCCCCTTGTTGCCTTTGATCAAATCATCGGTGACTGCTCCAGCATCCTACGCAACGTGCCATATTTTCGAAAATTTTTCTACATTCTTATCGCTTCGGCTTTCTTCCCTGAGGCTTAACAACCGTTATCACAGAGGTTTTTCGACGGGATATTTTCACCCTGTTCGTGCAACGGGTCGAGCGGCCTCGTGCCTCGGTTGATTTTTGTCCCGCCGGCGGTATTCTGCTCACAAAGAGGCGAATACGTCTGGAAGGTAAAAGGGCAAAGGTGAATGGAAAAAGGAGAAAGGAAAACCTTGAACTTTGAACTTCGAACTTTGAATCTTGAGGAGGTCGGCATGACGGTGAAGGCGGGAGACGAGGCGAGGCATACGGGCGATCTGCGCTGCAGGAAATGCGGGGAACTGATGCATGTGGAGGAGGGGGTTCCCATCCCCCGTTGTGCTGTCTGCAACGGCGAGGACTTCACCCTCCGCAACCGACCCGTGCCAGGGACATAGCCCGGATCATTCATGAATAATCCGGGCTGGGTCAGATCCCGACCCGCACGGGTACCGGGTCGAGCACCCGCGCCAGGTCGCGGGGAGCGATGGCGACGAGAAATCCGCGGCTGCCGCCGTTGATGTAGATTCGCGGCAGTTCGAGGATGGTCTCCTCCAGGTAGACCGGCATCGCCTTGCGGGTGCCGAAGGGGGAGGTCCCGCCGACCTGGTAGCCCGACTGGCGGTTGGCGACATCGGGAGCGCAGGGAGAGACCGTCTTGACACCGATGGCGCGCGCCAGTTGCTTGGTGGAGACCTCAAGGTCGCCATGCATCAGGACGATCAGGGGTTTTGTCGTATCGTCCTCCATGACCAGGGTCTTGATCACGCAATGCTCGTCGATGCCCAGCTCGCGGGCGGAAGCCGCGGTGCCGCCCCTCTCCTCGTACGGGTAGAGGTGCGGGGTGAAGTCGACCTTTTCCTTTCGCAACTGGCGGATGGCGGGGGTGACGGGGATCTTTTCCTTGGCCACGGGTCGTCCTCCTTTTCAGCCGCGGGCGGTGACCACCCACCAGAGTTGGGTGGCGATGGCGGCGACGACGGCGATGGTGCAGAGCAGAGCCAGGGCGTTGATGAGGTGGCGGTTGAAGGGATGTTGCCGTACCCGGTAGGGTGGGAAGACCAGGCCCAGCGCCGCGCCCCCGATTGCTCCGCCCAGATGGCCGGCGTTGTCGGCCCCGACCATCAGGCCGAAAACGAAGGCGAAGATCGCCCACTGGAACATGAAGTTGCGGATCTGCTGTCCCGCCGTGCCCAGGCGGTGGAAGTAGACGACGGCAAAGCCGATCAGTCCGAAGAGGGAGCCCGAGGCCCCGACCACCGGCGTCATGGGATGCCAGAGGTAGCCGAGGAGCGTGGCGGTCAGGGCGGTAAAGGTGTAGAGGATGATGAAACGGGCCGGTTGCAGCTCGGATTCGATGAGGGGACCGACCTGGAAGAGGACCACCATGTTGAAGCCGAGGTGGATGATGCCGCCGTGGGTGAAGGCGTAGGTCAGGCATCGCCACCACTGGCCGTACTGCAATACCGCCGGCCAGAACTGGCCGCCCCAGGCAAGCAGCAGTTGGGTCGGCGGGTTGAACAGGGCTCTCAGGCCGATGCCGGCGAGCAGTCCGTGGACCGTCATCAGGGTGAAGAGAATCAGGTTGACGAAAATGAGGATCCGGGTGATCGAGATCCCGCTCATGCTCACCTGTCCCCGCATCAGGCCCTTGAGGTTCCGTTCCCAGCGCATTATTTTCCACTGCCAGCGGGTGCCGTTGAGGCCGACGGCGTCGAATATACGTTTCCAGTCCAAGTTGCAGATCCTTTGTGATCCGGGTTGACGGGTGACAAAGACAAACGAGTGTCCATCCTGATACTGAGCATGGACAATGGTGAGTTTCCGGGCAGAAACAAACTATCTCAGAAAAGGGGGCTGTGTTCAAGGTTCAATGTCTAAAAGGGTTTTCCGGCAGGGATGGACTCGTTTTCTGGTTTGTTGCCGCCAACCTTTTTATACAAACCCCTGAAACCTGCGGGTCGCGTCCCGCCAGACGCCATACTTTTTGTTCAGGCGGCGACCAAAAGTATGCAGAAAACGCCGTCCCCTGGCGGGGGTCGACTCCTGTCGCAGGTGACTCGTGGCTCTGGCAATGGCTCGTGCTGGTTACGACCGGAGGCGCCTTGTGGCGGAGAGACAACGGCCTCCATGGATTTTTCCTGCCTCCAGGCCGGGAGCGAACGCTGGCTTATTGATCCGGCTTTGAGTAAAGTGCAAAATCAGAAACTTGAAATCACGGCCCAAATTGGGCAGACTTGTATACCGAATCGCGGTCGCGGGGTTTGTCGGGGAGGCGGACCCATGTGGGCGGAAATTTCCTTATGTTCCCTTTTTGCATTGGAGGAGAGACGATGGCACTGGAATCGATCAACCCGGCAACCGGCGAGCTTCTGGAGGTCTTTGACGAATGGTCCGCGGCCAGGACCCGTGGCGTCGTCGAGGAAGTCAACGAAGCCTGGCTCTCGTGGCGCAAGACGAGCTTCGCCCGCCGCCGCGAGCTGATGCACGCCGCCGCCGCCGAACTGCGGCGCAACCGGGACGAGTACGCCCGTCTCATGGCCCTGGAGATGGGCAAGCCGATCGGCGACGGCCGGGGCGAAGTGGAGAAATGCGCCTGGGTCTGCGAATACTACGCGGATAACGCGGAGGCATTTCTCGCCGACGAAACGGCCGAGAGCGACGGGTCGAAGGCCTACGTCGCCTTCCGGCCGATCGGCACGGTGCTGGCGGTCATGCCGTGGAACTTTCCGTTCTGGCAGGTGTTCCGCTTCGCCGCCCCGGCCCTGATGGCCGGCAACACGGGAGTTCTCAAGCATTCCTCCAACGTGCCGCGCTGCGCCCTGGCGATCGAGGAGATCTTCCGCCGGGCCGGCTTTCCCGACAACGTCTTTCGCACCCTGATGATCGGCTCGGGGCAGGTAGACGCGGTAATCGAGAACGAGCACATCAAGGCGGTCACCCTCACCGGGAGCGACATCGCTGGCCGCAAGGTCGCGGCCAAGGCCGGCGAGATGCTGAAGAAGACGGTCATGGAGCTGGGCGGCAGCGACCCCTTCATCGTTCTGGAAGATGCCGATCTGGGCGAGGCCGCCGCCGTCGGGGCCAAGGCCCGCTGCATCAACTCGGGGCAGAGCTGCATCGCCGCCAAGCGTTTCATCGTCGTCGAGGCGGCCTACGAGGCCTTTGTCGAAAAATTCAAAAGCGCCATGGCTGCCCTGAAGGTCGGCGACCCCCTCGATGATGATATTCAGGTCGGTCCCCAGGCCCGGGAAGACCTGATGGAGGAACTGCATGCCCAGGTCGAAGCATCGGCGGAAAAGGGCGCCGAGATCATCCTCGGCGGCGGGCCCGTCGACTGCCCGGGATATTTCTACCCGCCTACCATCCTGACCGACGTCAAGCCGGGTATGCCGGCCTACCACGAGGAGCTTTTCGGGCCGGTCGCCTCGGTCATCCGGGTGCGCGATGCCGAAGAAGCGATCGCCGTGGCCAATGCCTCTCCCTTCGGCCTGGGCGGTTCGGTCTGGACGGGCGATACGGCGCGGGGCGAGGAAGTCGCCGGCCGCGTCGAGGCCGGGGCGGTTTTCGTCAACGGCCTGGTCAAGAGCGATCCGCGGCTGCCCTTCGGCGGGGTGAAGACCTCCGGGTACGGCCGCGAGCTCTCCCACTACGGGATCAAGGAGTTCGTCAATATCCAGACAATCTGGGTGAAGTAGGAGTCAGGAGTCAGGAGTCAGGAGTCAGGAGTCAGGAGTCAGGAGTCAGGAGTCAGGAGTCAGGAGTCAGGAGTCAGGAGTCAGGAGTCAGGAGTCAGGAGTCAGGAGTCAGGAGTCAGGAACGCCCCCGCCGGGAGCGGGGGCGTTCCTCTTCGGGGCAGCCGGCAACTAAGTTTACCGAATCGCTGTAGTATGTAATGGCTTGACCACGGTGCCTGGATGGGATATAAGGGTGGCACCATTTATGCCCCTCGAAAGGTGAAAAAATAAAATGACCATCGATTACAACCGGTTGCGGGTCGAAGGGGTCTACAAGCAGAACGAGGACGGCCACCTGATGATGCGGGTCAAGGTGCCGGCCGGAGTTCTGTCGGCCGAGCAAGCCCTGAAGGTCTGCGAGATCGCCGAGCGTTTCTCCAACGCCCAGGTCCACCTGACCACTCGCTGCAGCATCGAATTTCACTGGCTGCAGTTCGGCGACCTGGCCCAGGTGCGTCGGATGATGGCCTCGGTGGGACTGGACTCCCGCGGCGCTTGCGGCGGTGCGGTGCGGGGAATCTCCTGCGGTACCACCTTCGCCGAGGGATTCGCCGTCGCGCAGGTGCTGGCCGCCAGGCTCAACCGCCACTTCGCCGGCAACCCCCACTTCGAGAACCTGCCGAAAAAATTCAAGATCGGTGTCGATGCCGGCTACGGCGGCTCCCGGCACCTGATCCAGGATATCGGCCTGGTCCATGTCGGCACCGAGGACGGCGAAGAGCTCTACGACGTCTGGGCGGCCGGCGGTCTCGGCCGGGAGCCGATCCCGGGGTTCCTTCTCGAGGAGCGCCTCCCCGAGCCTCGCCTGGTCCCCCTCATCGAGGCGGCCGTTTCGGTGCACAAGGCCCATACGCCCAAGGGCAAACGCCTGAAGCACCTGCTCAAGGATATCGGCGAGAAAAAGTTTCGCCGCCTTCTGGCCGAACGTCTGAAGGAGGAGGACGAGCTGGAGCTCTTCGACGGGTTCGAAAAGCGCCTGACCGCCCTATCCCACGGGGGGCCGGAAACGACCGTGGAGGTGCCGGTCTTCGCCGGCGAACTGCCCACGGGGCTTTTCCGGGACCTGGCCCGCATCGCCGGCGAGCATGCCGGCGGGTTCCTGGCCCTGACCGCCGATCAGAACATCGCTCTGCTGTTGAGCGACGGTTCGGAGAAGGAAGCGGTGCAGAAGGCTCTGTCCGCGGCCGGGGCGGTTGCTTCACGCCCCGAAGACCGGGTCCGGTTCCGCATCTGCCCCGGCAATCACGAATGTCGCATGGGGCTGGCGGCGACCCGGGACGTGGCCCGGGACGTGCTGGCCGCCCTCGGCGAGTCGGGTCGAACCCACGGCTGGGCCATCTCCGGCTGCGGCAACTCCTGTGCCCAGCCCCAGCTTGCCGACTTCGGCATTCTGGCGGTCAGGGCGGTGAAGGACGAGGACGGCGTCCGCCGGCCCCTGTTCGACCTCTATCGCCGCGAGGGCGAAGGCTTCGGCCGGCCGGTCCGCCAGGGGCTGACCAGGGAGGAGTTGGTGCAGGCGGCGGCCGATCTGAACTGATTTATTTTCTGGTTTCTAAAAAAAAGGGACGGACCGCCCGCGGGCGATCCGTCTTTTTTTTGTGGTCTTCAGCACGCCAGTACAAAAACATGGCCTTTAATCCAGGATTTTCAGTTTCTACAAAAATCCCCTCTCCCCGAGGGAGAGGGCCAGGGTGAGGGGGGATTTGGAACGGTGCCCCCTCATCCGGCCTTCGGCCACCTTCTCCCCCAGGGAGAAGGGTAACTGGCGTTTGCCCCTTTTATCCTGAACGTTCTTTCCGCCGGAGGCGAACTCGTTGGAGATACCCTCCCCCATCTTCACTAGAGCCTTCCTTCTTTTAAGGTATCCTTTAAGAGAAGGTCCCTTCTTGATGCCGCCGGAGATTTTCATGGCCCGATGTAAAACCCCTCTTCTCATTGCGTTGTTTCTATCCGTGATTTGCCTCGCTTTGACGCAGACGGCGTCCGCCGAGGCCTTGAGCATTGAGATCGCCGGGGAGATCCGGGCCGTTCTCGATAAGCCGGAGTCGCCGCAAATCGAACTGGGGCAGCCGATCCTGCTCAACCGTGAGCTGCTGCCCGGCTTTTACCGGAAGAGGGACTACCTTCCGGCATGGATCGGTGACCTCGGCATCAACGCCGCGGCCATGAGGATGCTCGATATCCTGCGAAGCGCCGGCCGCGAGGGGCTCTGCAGCGACGACTACCATCTCGAAACGATCGAGCCTCTGGTCGCACTGGAGGCCGATTACCGCCGGCACGGAGTGCTCTACGACGTGTCTTACATGGCCCGCCTCGATCTGCTTTTCACCGACGCCTTCCTGCTCTATGCCGATCATCTGATGGAGGGGCGGGTCGATCCGAAAGAAGTACATGTCGGCTGGCGGGCCCGGCCGCGCAAGGCGGACCTGACCAGGCTTCTTGCCTTCGCCCTGGACAACGGCCGGCTGGCCGAGGTGCTCGACGGCCTGGTGCCGCCGCACGCGGGCTACCTGCGGCTGCGGCAGGCGCTGGAGGAGTATCGGCGGAGCTCTGCCCTGGGGGGATGGCCCGTCGTTCCGGCCGGACCGGTGCTGCGGCCCGGAGGCGACGACCCGCGCCTGCCGCTGCTGCGCCGCAGGTTGGTGCTGAGCGGCGATCTGAAAGTTCCCGGGGAGCCGGAGGGGCAGGGGTACGATTCTTCGACGGAGGAGGCGGTGCGCCTGTTTCAGCGGCGGCACGGTCTGGCGGCGGACGGGGTTGTCGGGCCCAGGACCCTGGCGGCTCTCAATGTTCCGGTGGAAAAGCGCATCCGGCAGATCGAGATCAACCTCGAGCGCTGGCGCTGGCTGCCCAAGGCGCTCGGCAGGCGATATCTGTGGGTCAATATCGCCGACTTCCGTCTCGAGCTGATCGAGGAGGAAAAGGAGGTCCTGTCGATGTCGGTGGTGGTGGGTACCTCCTTTCGACGGACGCCGGTCTTTTCGGCCCGAATGACCTATCTCGAGTTCGCCCCGTACTGGAACGTGCCGCCGACCATCCTGCGCGAGGACAAGCTGCCCCTGATCAAGGCCGATCCGGACTGGGTGGGCCGGCACCATTACGAGATCATCCGCTGGCGGAACGGTCGGGAGTTGCCGGTTGACCCGGAGGGTGTGCCGTGGACCGAGATCAAAGCCTGGACTTTCCCCGGGGTTCTGCGCCAGAAGCCCGGCCCCTGGAACCCCTTGGGGAGGGTCAAGTTCATCTTCCCAAATCGGTTCTCGGTCTACCTGCATGACACTCCCGACCGTTATCTCTTCGACCGGGGCGTGCGCTCTTTCAGTTCGGGATGCATCCGGATCGAGCGGCCGCTCGATCTGGCTCAGTACCTGCTGGAAGGAATGTGGGACTGCGAGCGACTCCTCGAGGCCCTGGAGTCGCCAGTCCCCGTGCAGGTCGATCTGCCAGCGCCGTTACCCGTCCATATCCTCTACTGGACGGCCTGGGTCGATGAAGCGGGGCGGGTGCAATTTCGGGACGACCTCTACTGGCGGGATCTCGACCTCGACCTCGCCCTGCAGGAGAGGAGCCGACGATCAGAAAAGGTTCTTCAGCCAACCGAAGGCGACGACCGTTCCGATGGCCGAGCCGATCGAGGAGAAGAGAAAGACGAGCAGGACCCGGGTCATGCGGTTTCCCCACCAGCCGCCCAGGGTGGCCACGTCCTCGCCGACCCCTTCCAGGTCCTTGACGGTGGGGGCGGCGACGAACGCCTGGACCAGGCCGGTGACCATGCCGGCGCCGATGGTCGGATTAAGTGAGGTGATCGGAGCGGCAACGAACGCTGCCGCCACGGTCAGCGGATGTCCCAGCGCGAGGATGGTTCCCAGGGCTGCGAGGAGGCCGTTGGCGAGGACCCAGGCCAGGGCGGCGTCGGCCATCTGCCCCGGGTCACCGAGAAAAAAACCTGCGGCAAACAGTCCCAGCACCACGGCCGGTATAATCCAGGGGATGATTTTGGAGATCGTCGGCTTGGGCGGCAGGAAGGAGATCTCCTCGATCGTCTGCGCCGGGATCTCTTTCGGCAGATGGCGCAGGATGCCCGGCAGGTGGGCGGCACCGACCACGGCGACGATCTTCCGTCCCGGTGAGCGACGGATATGGTGGGCCATGTACAGGTCCCTCTCGTCGACCAGGATGGTCTTGACCGACGGCAGAATGGATGCCATCTCCTCGAGCATGGCCGACAGGGTGTCGGTCTGGCGCAGTCGCGCCAGTTCCTCTTCGTCCAGCTTCTGGTTTTCGAAAAGGCCGGCGACGAGGCCTGCAACCAGGTTCATCTTTTTCCACAGGCCGGTCTTGCGCCAGGCCCGCAGCAAGGTGGTGCGGATCTCCCGGTCGACCAACTCGACCCGCAGTCCTCTCTCCTCGGCCTCGTCGGCCGCGGCGGCAAGCTCCGCGCCCGGTTTGACGCCCGTCTGCAGACCCATCCGTTTCTGAAAGGACGACAGGGCCAGGTTGGCGAGCAGGAAAGGCACCTGGCCCTTCTTGATCACCTGCATCAGGTTGAGCGACTCCCATCGGCCCCGGTCCTTGAGGGCCTGACGCCGCTGGGCGTCGAGTTCGACGCAGACGGTGTCCGGACGTTCCTCCTCGATTACCCGGCGGACGATGTCCACCGAATCCTGGGAGATATGGGCCGTTCCGACCAGAACGATCTCTTTATCCTCGATGAAAATTCGCTTGATATCCGAATGGGTAGTGTCGTTCATCGGCCTTGTCTTTCGCAGGTGAGATTAAAACCTCATACTAGCACGGTTCGGGGTACCGCAAGAAGAATTTTTGTGCTTTTGTTTTCATCACCAGCGCCTCCAGCGGTTGGCGGAAAGCTTCTAACTGCCCGCTTCCGTGCTATAATTGCAATAGACAGGGAGGTGACGCCGTGGGACACAAGGGCTAGATCGACGCCCGCGAAAGAACCGAGAACAAGGACAGTCCCGCACCTCTGAGGAACAACCGGACGGGCGAGGTCGGAACGGTCATCCGGTGTACCGGTGGGGATACGCCGGAGGCCTTTCAGGTTCAGGGCGGGCAGGACGTGACCAGCTGGCCCCCCCGAAGAGGTGGAAGAGGCCGAAGAAGAGGCTTGGGGGCGTTTGCCGGGGAAAGGAGTTCATGATGAAAAAAGATCGCTTTGATTTCGTCTGCCAGGATGCCGAGGCCGGCGTGGATGCTTTCGTCAAGCATCCCTCGACCAAGGAAGAAGGCCGGGTCAGGAGCTGCGGCAAGGACCATGTGATCGTTGAAACCAGGGAAGGAAAAGAGCGCTGCTGGGATTTTCACGACTGCGAAGAGCTTGCCAGAAGCAAAGAGGAATGGCCCTGGCGTTAGGGGCCCCCGCCGCAGGCCGTGCCGGCGGCGCGAAAAGAGGAAAGGCGTCGGAAAAATCCGACGCCTTTTTCTATGGCTCTCCACACCTGCCGTGGATCGTATGGCCTCACAGCGAGTTCCAGTGAGGTGGGATCCCTTGTAAGTGCATCAGGCGTCCCACTCGACGGTGGGCTGGCTCACAACACTCCTGAAGCGATCCCGTTTTAATATTATTCCGCCTGGGCGTTCCGACCTCACCTGCAGGGCAGAGAGCTGACTGCTTTGAGAGTCAGTATAGGGTAAAGAGAGAGTGAGGGCAAGAGAGAAAGGGGTTCTTCTCGTGGAGTGCCGGATGAGGTATTTTCTGATTTATTTTTGAGCAGCGAGGGTCAAATGGTGGGCACTTTGGAGGGTCGGGCCGGCTCCGGGTTTGCTGTTGCCCGCTATTTGCCCTGTTTTGCGGCAATTCGACGATGGCACGCCTTATGCCTCTTGGGAGAAGACGCCCTTTGCATTCGGAGTAGCCGTTCAGCACAACCCGCCTTTTGCCTTCTGGCCGCGCATCTGCGCTTCTTGCGCCTTGCCGGAAAACAATATTCGGGCCTGCTGAACAGTTACCTGAGGAGAGATGATGCCGTCCAGATCGCCGGGACAACACGCGAAACTGCTTCAGGCGCTGATCGATATCGGTCAGGAGCTGGCTTCCACCGTCGAGTTGGAGGAGCTGCTGAACCGCATCCTGCGCATATCCCGCGAGGTCTTCCGTTTCGAGAATGCCATCATCCGTCTGCTCGATTCCGAGCGCGGGGTGCTGGTCACCGCCGCCTCCTACGGCTATTCCGAGGAAGCCTGCCGGAAGGAGCTTCGCGTCGGCGAGGGGGTCATGGGGCGGGTGGCCCTGACCGGCGAGCCGATTCTGATCACCAATCTGGCCACCCTGCCCGATTACGTGCCGGGGATCAACGATGCCCGCAGTGAACTGGCGGTGCCGATGGTGGCCAAGGAAAAGGTGGTCGGGGTCTTCAACGTCGAGAGCCCCCTGCCCGACTCGTTCCACCCGGGAGATGTCGCCCCTCTCATGACCATGGCCGGACAGGCCGCGATCGCCCTGGAGAACGCCCGTCTCTACGACAACCTGCGGGCGGTTTCCCATCGCTACCAGGCGCTGCATCAGTTCAACAGCCGCATTCTCAAGAGTGCCAATCTCGGCATCTATACCGTCGATGACCGGTTGCGCATCACCTCCTGGAACCCCAGAATTGAGCAGATGAGCGGAGTGGGCGAAGAGCAGGCCCTCGGCCAGGTGCTCTTCGAGCTTTTCCCCTCCCTCGGCAAAGAGGAGTTCGCCGACCGTCTGCGTCGCGTTCTGGAAACCGGCAATGCGGAAAAATTCCGTCTGGCCCATCGGGACGCCAGCGGCGACCTGCGTTTCCAGAAAAGGCGCCTGGCGCCGCTCAAGGAAGGGAAGCGTACGGTCGGGGTGGTGGTCATCGTCGAGGACGTCACCGAGAACCGCCTGCTGCTCGAACAGATCATCCAGTCGGAGAAACTGGCCGAGGTCGGCCGGCTCTCCGCCGGGATCGCCCACGAGATCAACAACCCCCTTTCGGTCATTGCCTACGGAACCGAGCTGCTGCAGCGAGAAGAAGCCCTGTCGCCCTTTCAGGAAGAGCTGCTCGAACGGATCCTCGGCGAAACCGAGCGTCTCAAGGCCTTGACCGGAGGGCTGCTCTCCTTTTCCCGGCCCCGCGGCGCCGCCTGGCGCTGGGTGGATGTAAACGAGGTCCTGCGCGACGTGCTCCGCCTGGTGCGCTACGAGATGACCCGGAACACCATCGGCCTCGAGGAAGCCTTCGCCGAACTGCCGGTGGTCAAGGCCGATCCCAACAAGCTCAAGCAGGTCTTCATCAACCTCATCCTCAATGCCTGCCAGGCGATGAAGGGCCAGGAGACGGGCTCTCTCTCCATAACCACCGGCCTGTCCCCCGAAGGCGCGGTCGAGGTCGTCATTGCCGACACCGGTCCCGGCATCGCCGCCGAGGCCCGCGACCGTATCTTCGAGCCCTTTTACTCCACCAAGGCTGAAGGGGAGGGAACCGGCCTGGGGCTCTACATCTGCAGCAATATCGTCTCCGAGCACGGCGGACGCATCGAAGTCGGCTCCCGCGAGAGCGAAGGGACCACCTTCAGGATCCTTCTGCCCGTCGAACCGATGACCGAAGAAAGGTCAGGGGCCGTCGATTCCGCACAATAATTGGGCAATTTTGCGGCATTTGTATTTCAAGATCCTGAAAAATCGGCGTTTATCCTTTTGGCATGTCCCGTGCTATTGAGTAGAGAGTGATGCGACAGAGCGAATCGACGATGGACCCGGGTCCATTTCCCTTTCGCAACCGATAACGAGATACCGGCTTCGAGGACAAGGACGTTCCGAAAGGGCCGGAAACAGGCAAAGGCGCCTCGCCTTCCCGATGACAGGGAAGGGCGGCGCCTTTTTTATTTGTGAACCTGGAAAGGAGAAACGGCATGAGAAAAATCGAGTGCATCATCAAGCCCTTCAAGCTGGATGACGTCAAGGGGGTCCTCACCGAGCTGGGGATTGCCGGGATGACGGTCAGCGAGGTGCGCGGCTTTGGACGCCAGAAAGGCCACACCGAACTCTATCGCGGCGCCGAATACCAGATCGACTTTATCCCCAAAGTCAAGATCGAACTGGTGGTCGCCGCCGAGCAGGTGGCCCAGGTGGTGGAGGCGGTCCAGCAGGAGGCCTGCACCGGCCGCATCGGTGACGGCAAGATCTTCGTCACCCCGGTCGAACAGTCGGTTCGTATCCGTACCGGTGAATCCGGTCCCGATTCCCTCTAAAAACCAATCAGAACAAAAAGATCAAGGAGGTATCAAGATGAAACGATTTGTCTCCCTCGTCGTCCTGGCTCTGCTGCTGGCCCTGCCGGCCCTGGGCCTGGCCGAAGACGCCCCCATCACCCCCGCTGAGGTCCAGAACAACCTGAACTTCGTCTGGACTCTGGTCGCCGCCTTCCTGGTATTCCTCATGCAGGCCGGGTTCGCCATGGTCGAGGCCGGTTTCACCCGCGCCAAGAACGCCTGCAACATCATGATGAAGAACATGATGGACTTCTCCGTCGGCGCTCTTGGCTTCTGGGCCGTCGGTTTCGGCCTGATGTTCGGCGCCAGCAACGGTTACTTCGGCACCACCGACTTTTTCTTCAGCGGCGCCACCGGCGACGGCGAGGCCTGGAACTACGCCTTCTGGATGTTCCAGGTCGTCTTCGCCGCCACCGCCGCCACCATCATCTCCGGCGCCGTGGCCGAGCGCACCAAGTTCAGCGCCTACATGGTCTACTCGGTTTTCGTCTCCGCCCTGATCTACCCGATCTTCGGCGGCTGGGCCTGGGGCAGCCTCTTCCACGGCAGCGGCTGGCTCGAAGGTCTGGGATTCATTGACTTCGCCGGTTCGACGGTGGTACATTCCGTGGGTGGATGGCTGGCCCTGGCCGGCGCCATCGTCGTCGGCCCCCGCATCGGCAAGTTCACCAAGGAAGGCAAGGTGAAGCCGATCCCCGGTCACAACATTCCCGTGGCAGCCCTCGGCGTCTTCCTGCTTTGGTTCGGCTGGTACGGGTTCAACCCCGGCTCCACCACCACCGGCGACGCTTCCATCGCCATCATCGCCGTGACCACCACCCTGGCCGCTGCGGCCGGCGCCGCCGCCGCCATGCTCTTCACCTGGGCCAAGTACGGCAAGAGCGATATCGGCATGACCCTTAACGGCGCCCTGGCCGGCCTGGTCGGGATCACCGCCGGCTGTGCCAACGTCACCGCCGTCTCCTCCGTCATCATCGGTCTGGTAGCCGGTGTGCTGGTGGTCCTGTCGGTCCTCTTCTTCGACAAGATCAAGGTCGACGATCCGGTCGGCGCCGTCTCTGTCCACGGTGTCTGCGGTGCCTGGGGCACTCTGGCCGCCGGGCTGTTCGATAGCGCCGGTTTCTCCCTGCACACCGTCGGCGTGCAGCTCATCGGCATCGGTGCCTGCTTCGTCTGGGCTCTCGGCACCGGCCTGGTGCTTTTCAAGGCGATCGACCTGGTGATCGGCATGCGCGTCTCCAGGGAAGAGGAGTTGGCTGGTCTCGACTTCAGCGAGCACGGTGCCAGCGCCTACCCCGATTTCCACACGGTGCACCTGGGGGCCGTGTTCACTCCCACCGGTTCGGGCGAAGGCGGGCAGCCGGTCGTTGTCACCAGCAAGATGGCCAAGCCTGTTGAACAGTCCTAAGGATGCAATTCGATTGCCTCTGTGATCGTTTGTCATAGGCCGGCGGGGCCATTGGGCCCCGCCGGGAAATCCCTCAAAAAAGGAGAAAGAAGAAGATGAAGAAGTTTTTTGTTGTGCTGGCTGCAGTTGTAATGGTCGCCACTACCCTGGTTCCTGCCCAGGCGGTGGAAGTCGAGGGTGATGCCTACATCGGCGTATTTGACAAGTACCTCTGGCGCGGTTTCGACCTCAGCGGCGGTCAGGCTGTTACCCAGGGCGGTGTCGATCTTTCTGCCTACGGGTTCACCGTCAGCTACTGGAGCAACCTGCAGATGAGCGGCGACGAAGGTTTCGGCGTCGAGGGTGGCGAGATCACCGAGACCGACGTGGTTCTCGACTACTCCTTCGACCTCAACGACCTCGTTTCCCTCAGCGTCGGCAATATTTTCTACCAGCTCGACGGTCTGGAGGATACCAACGAACTCTACCTCGGCGTCGGCCTGAACACCATTCTTGAGCCCTCGCTGACCGTTTACTACGATTACGACAAGGCCGATGAGAGCGGTCTTTTCTACACCGCCTCCATCGGGCACTCCCTCGACCTCATGGACAACCTGAGCGTGAGCCTGGGCGCCCTGGTCAGCTACAACGACGAGAGTGATTACGCGGTCGGCAATTATTCCGAGTTCCACAACTACGAGCTGAGCGTCGGCGTCGACTACGCGCTCAACGACAACGTTACCATCACTCCCTCTTTCCTCTATTCCTCGCCGATCAGCGACGAAGCCAAGGAGGCAATCGACAGCGAAACCCTCGCCGGCCTTAACGTGGCCTTCGCCTTCTAATTTCTTCTGATCCGATTTGTCGATAGAACTTGCCTCCTGTCGACATGCAATGCCGCCACCTCCCGAGACAGGGCGTGGCGGCATTTTTTATGCAATCCAACATTGTACAATGACAATAAACGTAACCCTCAACCCTGGAAGGTATCTGCCATGAAAACCGCACTTGTTGTCGATGACGAACCCATGATCCGGCGCCAGGTGGCCGAAACCCTGACCCGTTACGGTTTTGACGAGATTGTCGAGGCCGCCAATGGCCAGGAGGCGGTCGATGTCGCTCTCGTTCGCAAACCCCTGCTGGTGGTTATGGACGTTTCCATGCCGGTTCTCGACGGCATCAGCGCTGCCGACAAAATAGGCAAGAAGATGTCGGTTCCGATCGTCCTGCTGACCGGCAACGCCGATGCCGAAACGGTGGAGCGGGCCCGGATGGCCGGGGTGATGAGTTATGTCGTCAAGCCCTTCCGCGACGAACAGCTCTACCCGGCCGTCGATCTGGCCATCCACCAGTTCGTCGAAGTGTCGTCCCTGCGCGACGAGGTCGCCAAGCTGAAGGAGACTCTGGAGACCCGCAAGCTGATCGAAAAGGCCAAGGGCGCCCTGATGAAGAAGGGACTCTCCGAACCCGAGGCCTACCGCAAGATGCAGAAGCTGGCCATGGATAAACGCAAGAGCCTCAAGGAGGTGGCCGAGGCGATCCTGCTGATGGAAAGCTGAAGGCAGTTTTGAGTGACGAATTTTCAGTTATGAGTTACTCAACCTAAAACTCAACACTTAGAACTTAAAACTGATTTTTTTATGAATCTCTGCAACCTGCCGCCCTGGGTCCTCGCCTCCCGGAACTTCAATCGCCACCCCGGGGCACTCGAAATTCAGGGCGTCCGCCGGGCCAATCGTCTCCTTTTCGAGCGGTTGCAGTCCCTGGACGCCCCGATGGCGCGGGCGCGGCTTTTTCACGACTACATGGACGTGACCTTCCAGCTTCACCAGTGGCAGCGCGAGGCGACGGTCAGGGGGCGCAAGAGCCTCAAGAACAGCTATCTTCGATACCTGCGCGGCTGGATGTTCGACTCCAACTCCCTCGAGGGGGCGGTGCTCAAGGGGTGGGTGGAGAGCCGCCTGGGCCTGCCGCCGACCTTCCACCGCGAACCGGTCGAGGACATCCATTCGGAAGCCTATTTTCTCTACACCGTCGACCGGATGAAGGGATCGACCCGCACCAATGCCATTCTCCCCCAGCTCGACGTCCTCTACGAGTTCGTTCAGGCCGAGCTTGCACGACGTCTGCCGGAGCAGACCCACCTCACTCTTTACCGGGGGATCTACGACTTCGCCGAGCATCGCGTACTCGAAAAGCTGGAAAAGAACCGTTGTCTGGTTCGGCTCAATAACCTCACTTCGTTCACCACCGACTTCGAGCGGGCCTGGGAGTTCGGCAGCCGGGTGCTGGAGGTCGAGGTGCCGCTGGTGAAGATCTTTTTCGACAGCGATTTCTTCCCCTCCTCGCTGCTCAAGGGAGAAGGGGAGGTGTTGGTCTTCGGCGGCGAGTTCGAGGTCCGGGTGATGACCGGATAATGTGCAGTTTTGGGTTTTTAGTTGATGGATAATTCGACTGGTGATGGCGAAAGGGCGGTGCTCGATCGTGCCCGGGCGGCCTTTCTCGGCCTGGCCGTAGGGGACGCCCTGGGGGCGACGACCGAGTTCATGACACCGGGGGAGATTCGCGCCCGATACCGGGTCCACGACAAGATCCGCGGCGGCGGCTGGCTCTCCCTCAAGGCCGGCGACGTCACCGACGATACTGCCATGTCCCTGTGCATCGCCAGGGCCCTGGTCCTGACCGGCGGCTGGAACCTGGAGGGGATCGCGGAGAATTTCGCCGCCTGGCTCAAGAGCCGACCGGTCGACGTGGGTGCCACCTGCCGGAGGGGGATCCGCAACTACATGCAGCGGGGCCAGTTGGAGACTCCCTACAACGAGTGGGACGCCGGCAACGGGGCGGCCATGCGCATGGCTCCGGTGGCCCTCTTCACCCTGGGCGAGGCCGCCCTGCTCGAGCGCTGCGCCGTTTCCCAGGCCCGTATCACCCACAATCACCCCCTCTCCGACGCCGCTTGCATCACCATAGGGAGGATGGTCCAGGAGGCTATCCTCGGCGCCGACCGCTTCCGTCTCCATGCCATCACCCGCGAGCTTGTCGCCGAGTTTCCCACCTTCCGCTTCAACCGCTACGGCGGCAACGCCAGCCCCTATGTCGTCGATACCCTGCAGACGGTCTTCAACTATATCTTCACCACCGGCGAGTTCGAGGAGTGCCTCGTCGGGGTGGTCAACCAGGGAGGAGACGCCGACACCACTGGTGCCATCGCCGGGATGATCGCCGGGGCGTTCTATGGCCTGGAGGCGATCCCGAAGAGGTGGCTGAAGAAGCTCGATCCCCGGATGCGCGGTGAGGTTGAGGAGTTGGCCGAGCGTCTGGTCCGTCTTTCGCCCTGGTTTTCCAAGCAGGGCGGAGCCCATTCAACGTAGGGACAGGCCCCCGTGCCTGCCCAGGGCGGCCATGGGGGGTGCCCCCGGATGCCTTTCGGCTCGGGAAAAAATATTCAAAAAACAATATATGAAACATTTGACATGGATCCCGAGGCTTCGATATGATGATGCGAAAACCATTACGGGAGTTCGATCATGAAGGAAGAGAGACGACGCATCGTCATTGTCGGGGGCGTGGCGGCTGGCATGAAAACGGCCTCGCGCCTGCGACGGCTGGATCCGAAGGCCCTTATCACCGTGCTCGATCGCGGGCGGCAGGTTTCCTACGGCGCCTGCGCGCTGCCCTATTATGTGGAGGGCCTTTTTACCGATCTGCAGGAAGTGCGCAAGACGCCGGCCGGGGTTGTCCGCGACGAAGGTTTTTTCCGCAAGGTCAAAGGCTTCGAGGTGCGCAGCCGCACCGAGGCCCTGAGTCTTGACCGCCGGCGGCAAACCGTGCGTATCCGGGATCTTGACGCCGGCGCCGAGGAGGAACTTCCTTACGACGCCCTGGTTCTGGCCACCGGCAGCCAGCCGATCATGCCGCCCCTGCCCGGAATCGACCTGGACGGCGTTCTTGCCCTGAAGAGCGTGGAGGACGCCGGACGGATCGATGCCCTGGCCGGCACCGCCCGGCAGGCGGTCATCGTCGGTGGCGGGCTGATCGGCCTGGAGATGGCGGTGGCCCTGCGGCGGCGAGGGCTGGGGGTGACCCTGCTGGAGGCCAGGGAACAGGTGCTGCCGGCGGTCCTCGACTTCGGCATGGCGGCGCTGGTGCACCGCGAGCTGCGCCGGGCGGGAGTCGATCTTCGCCTTAACGAACCCCTGCGCCGGCTCGAAGGTGAGGGTGGCCGGGTCTGCCGGGCGGAGACCGCGACAGGCAGCTACGATGCCGACCTGGTGCTGATCGCCATCGGGGTCCGCCCCGAGGTCGGCCTGGCGATAGAGGCCGGCTTGGAGATCGGGCCGACCGGGGCGATCGCCGTCGATTCCTCCATGCGCACCGACGATCCGGCAATCTTCGCCGCCGGCGACTGCGCCGAAGCGACCGACCTGGTCTCGGGCCGCAAGGTCTACGTCCCCCTCGGGTCGACCGCCAACAAGCAGGGGCGGGTGGCGGCCAACACTATCGCCGGCCGGAAGGAGGACTTCCCCGGCATCCTCGGCTCGCTGATTGTTCGGGTCTTCGATCTCAACGTCGGTCGCACCGGTCTTTCGGAGGCGGAAGCCCGGCTCGCCGGTTTCGAGCCGGTGACCATGCTTGCCCCTTCGCCCGACCGGGCGCACCTCTACCCCGGAGCCCGGCCGATCGTGGTTCGGCTGGTGGCCGATCGCCGCAGCCGGCGTCTGCTCGGCGCCCAGATTGTCGGCCCGGGCGAGGTGGCCAAGCGCGTCGATGTGGTGGCGACCGCGTTGAGCTTCGGCGCCACCGTCGATCGGCTGGCCCAGCTCGATCTTGTTTATGCGCCGCCCTTTTCGGCGGCGATGGATTCCCTGCACCAGGCAGCCAATGCCCTGCGCAACAAACTCGACGGTATCGGCGAAAGCCTCGATCCGGAGGCGGTGCGGGAGATGCGGCGGGAGGAGGGGGAATTTCTGCTGCTCGACGTCCGTTCCCCGCGGGAACATGCCCAGGTCCGCATCCCCGGTGCTACCCTCCTGCCGCTCGGGGTGCTGCGCGAGCGCCTCGGAGAACTGCCCCGTGACCTTCCGATCGTGCCCTTCTGCAAGCTCAGCCTGCGCGGGTACGAAGCTCGGCAGATCCTGCAGGCGGCGGGATTCAAGGACGTCCGCTACCTGGAAGGCGGCATTCTCGGCTGGCCCTTCGAGCTGGAGACGGGTCCTTTATAAGGAGGCGATAGCTGGTATAATGGGCAGCGGAACGTGGACATTTATCATCAATCCCGGTAACGGCAATTGAGCACGGATAAATTCGGATCAAAGCGGATAGAATCGGAAACAGCCAAAACCAACGCTTGTTCTGCCTGAATAACTCTTGGGGTGGTCGGTCTGAATTCTTGAAATCCTCGAAAGTCCGGATAAATCAGATTTGATCCGTGTGCCAATTCATTTCCTCGGTTAATTGCCGGGACACAGGAGGAGCCGATGGACGAATCGCGGATCGAGGTTATCCAGGGGGACATCACCCGTCTGCAGGTCGATGCCATAGTCAATGCCGCCAATACCTCGCTTTTGGGCGGCGGCGGTGTCGACGGCGCCATCCACCGGGCCGCCGGTCCCGAACTGCTGGCCGAATGTCGGACGCTCGGCGGCTGCGAGACGGGGGATGCGAAGATCACCGGTGGCTACAACCTGCCGGCGCGCCATGTCATCCACACCGTCGGTCCGGTCTGGCACGGTGGCGACCGGGGCGAGGAGGAGTTGCTGGCGAACTGCTACCGCAACAGCCTGCGGCTCGCCGCCGAAAACGGGGTGAAGACGGTCGCCTTTCCCTCGATCAGTACCGGCGCCTACCGCTTCCCCATCGAGCGGGCCTGCAGCATCGCCCTGCGAGAAGTGGGCAGTTTTCTCGAAGGGCACAAGAAGGTGGAGAAGGTCGTCTTCGTCTGCTTTTCCGAGGAGGATCGGGAGGTCTATCGCCGGATGCTGGAAGAGGGCGCCTGAACGGCGGGAAAGGAGGAAAGGTTCTCCCGGATGATCCACCAAAAAGGGCCTGCGAATGCAGGCCCTTTTTAGATTGGTTTTTACGGAAATTCCGATGTCGGGGTCAGCGACCCTGGCGGCAGATGAAGCTGCTCCATCCGAGGCTCCGGCGGCGTCTGGACGAAAAACTCAGGGAGCAGCCTTTCTTTTTCCCCCATGGGAGTCCTTCGCCGGTAGTCAATCGGAACAAGTCGGCGATCCGCCGTAAGCTGAAGATCATGTTTCTTCCCCTTGACCGAGGTAATTACCCTTGTTTCCTGCTCCGGCCGCGAGCGGTGGCATGGTAAGGCCGCCGGATCGGGCTGTCAAGAGAGAGAAATATGTAAAATACCGTTTTTTAATGGAAAAAAAGAAGAATGCGGTGACTGGCGTGATGCGTAGGGGGATTTGGCGGCAGGAAAAAAATGTAAAAAAATACCTTTTGTCGATTATGGAACAATGTCTCGATTCCAAAAATCGCCCTGGATTGAAACTCCCGGGTGAGGAACGCCGGGAAGACTGTCGCCGTCCGGGTTTTTTCAGTCGTCGGTGAAGCCCGAGGCCGTTCGATAGTTGCCGGGCCGGGCGGTCGAGGAGGAATCGTGGCTTTTTTCGTGATAGCTCTCCAGCACCCGGCTGATGTCGGACTGGGTAACCAGCCCCGCGATCCTGCCCCCCTCGTCGATCACCACCAGACGACGCACGCCACGGACTTTCATCCGTTCCGCCGCCTCTTGCGGCGAGATGGTCGCCCTTACCGTCTCCACCGGGCGGCTCATGCTCTCGGAGATGGGGGCGGGCAAACGGTCCTGTTCCTGGCCGATCAGGCGGGCGGCGTCCTTTTCGGAGAAGATGCCGATCGGGTGGTTTTTCTCGGCGACGATGACGCAGCTTATCGAATTGACGGCCATCAGCGACAGGGCGTAGCGGGCCGACCGGGCGGGATCGACGGTTTTGACCGCGGTGGTCATGATGGTGGAAATGCTTGTGATGTGTTGGAAATGCTCGGCGTGCAGCTTATGGACGATGTCGCTGAGGGTTACGATGCCTTTGATGTCGTATTGCGCGTCGAGGACAACGAGGTGCCGGATCGAATTCTCCTTGAGCAGGTGGTAGGCTTCGGTGACCGGCTGGTTGCAATCGACGGTGAGGATCGGCGAACTCATCACCTCCCGCACCTGCAGGCCGGGGAAATCGACGACCTTGTTGGCGGCGTGGACCATGTCCCGCTCGGTGAGCAGGCCGACCGCCGTATTCTGCAGAATCACGACCAGGCAGCTGATCTTCCTGGCGCTCATCAGCGCCAGGGCGTCGGTCACCCTGGTGTCCGGGGCGACATGGACGATCTCTTTGGTGGCGATGGAACCTGCCGATTGCATGGATAAATTTCCCTCCCCCGTTCGAACTGATTCATTGAATCAATTCAGCTTCGTTCGACAACCCGAAATATCCGGCGAATTATCTTTGAACACTGTTTTAGCAAGGTCAAGAAAAAAGATTATTCAAAACCGTTAACGTGAAGAAAGATGGCGGAAAAGACTTTCAATTACAGAGGCCTGAAGTCCAACAAGGGCGGGCTTGGAGTGTTTTAAATCCAATAAATTAAATGAGATAGATGAAGGAAAAATAACTGGATTTTACGACAGGCTTCAAAGTAGATTTACATTATGGGATCTTTCATGGGAACTTTTTTCGGGACGGCTCCCGCGAGCTGCCCGATGTGACGATGGGGAAGGCTGACATGGGTAAGAAAACGAAGGCTGTAATCCTCCGGAATTCCCGTCCCATCCTGCTTGCCGCGCTGGCGAGCAGCGGAGTGTTTCTCCTTTGCCACGCCGAGCGTCTCAAAACCCCCGAGCTCCTTATGCGGCCGGCCCTGCTGGCGGCGGGGCTGTTCATCCTCCTGGCGATCGCCTTCGGTCTGTTTGCCGCCTCGGTTCGGCGCCAGGTTGCCCTGGAGCTGAGGCGTTCCGGTTCCTCACCGAACCCATCCCGGATGCTGCGTCTTTTCGTTTTCTACAAGGAAGGGGTCAAGGCGGTCTTCGGAGTCAGCCTGATGCTCGGCTGGATCGCCGGCATGCTCTTCATCGTCGACCACTTCCAGGAGGCCATCTTCCTGGTCCCACTTCTGCTCGGTCTGGCCTACTCGGCACTGCTCTACTTCCTGGTCTTCTCCTTCGCCACCCTCCTCGACCATATCCCTTATCCCTTCGGCGGCGAATAGCCGCAAGGGGACATCACCACTGATTCGAAAAGGGCCGACTTCGAAGTCGGCCCTTTTCTTTGTCCCGAACAGCGTACAAACCGAAACTTGACCACCCCTGGCCCCTCCTGAACCAGATGGGGGAAATTGCGGCACTCCCCTCCTGGTTCAGGAGGGGGATTCGTCTAGCCCGGCCCGCCGTCGGCCCGGGCTTTATGCAGGGGAACGACGGCGAGGCCGAGGAGCAGGGCGCCGCCGGCGACGGCAAAGAGGGGCGACAGGCCGCCCAGGTCGCCGATGAGGCCGAGGAGGAAGGAGCCGAGGAAGTTTCCGGCGTCGATGCCTCCGGTGAAGATGCCCGTCGCCTTGCCGCGCATCTCGAAGGGCTCGTTGCGGACGGCCAGGGTGTTGAGGGCCGGAAAGAGCAGGCCGTGGCCGCTGCCGGCGAGCAGTCCGGCCAGCACCAGGGATGTTTCGCTTTCCACCACGACCAGGGCGAGGATGCCGGCGGCGGTCACCAGCAGCGCCCAGGGGAGCATGCGTGCCTCGCCGACGCGGTCGGAAAGCCGTCCGCCGAGCAGGCGGATGCCGACGGCGGCGCCCGAATAGGCGAGGTAGAAGAAGGAGATGACCGGAATCCGCCGCGCCTCGGCCAGTGGTGCAACGAAGTTGGCGGTAGCGGCCAGACCGAAGCCGAAGAAGAGCGACAGTATGCCGACGACGAGGAATTTGCGCCGGCGCATCAGGGCGAAGAAGGAGGTCGTGGCCGACCGGTACGCCGTACTTCTGGAGCTCTCGGGCAGGGGCAGGACAAGGCCCAGGGCGACGGCCGCCAGGGCGGCGCTTAGCAGGAAGAAGGCGACGAAGCCGAAACGGTCGAGCACTGCCTCTCCGAGGAGCGGACCGAGGGCCATGCCGACCAGCCCGGAGATGCCGAAGATGCCGATCCCCTCGTTGAGGCGCTCGGCCGGAATGATGTCGGCGACGTAGGTGAAGACGGCGGTGAAGCAGATCGCCAGTCCGACGCCGTGGGCCGCCCGCAGCAGGAGCAGGGCGGGCCAGGAGATGCCGCCGAGGAAGACGGGATAGACGCAAGGCAGGGCGGTCATCAGCAGGCAGCCGGCAAGGTAACTCTTTTTGCGGCCAAGCCGGTCGATGCTTTCAGCCACCCAGGGCCGGCACAGGGTCGAGGCGAGAGCGAAGATCCCCATCGCCAGGCCGATCTCTCCCTCGCCCCCGCCCTGTTCGGTGATGAAGAGGGGGAAGAGAAAGAAGGCGGCGAAGCTGGCCACCGTCGTCAGGTTGGCGAAAAAGAGGGCCCAGAAGGCCGGGGTGTAGAGCATCGCAAGGTCCGGAAAGCTGACGGGGCGGGGTTGACGTTCGATGGGCGAGTGTAAACCGCTGCCATCGGGCCGTCAAGCAGCAAGGAGCACAGCAAGGAACGCAAAGGGAAGTTCATTCCGGCGCGGCCTTGGCGCGGTTCCTGCTTGGTAACCCCTGGAAGGGGCGATACACCGTCGTGTCGCCTCCGGTGGAGCAACGAAGCCCTTCGGGAGTATTTCCCGCGGGGCTTTTTCTGTATGGGTTCTGCGACATGAAGGAGTCGATCGATGAGTGAAAAAGAAAATGGCCGTGAACTTGTCCCGGCGGAAGAGGCGGCCCGGGTGCTTGAAACCACGCCCCTGAGTGTGCTGATGCGGCTCAAGCGAAAGCTGCTCGAGGGCCGGGAGGTCGAAGGGAGGTGGTTCGTCGTCCGCGAGAGTCTGGAGCGGCTTCAGGAGGAGGGGCCGTCAAAGGATGCTGGGCCTTTGTGTCGCAGTCACTGTGCGGCGAAAGGTGGATGTTCTTCATGTGGTTAAAGTCAGAACCCGGGGGGCTCTGACCCTCACGCCGCCCGGCTCTTTGCTTGCTCAAAGGGTCGAGCTCAAAAGGGAGATTCATCCGGCGGGTTCAGGAAAGGGCTCGCCGTGGACAGCCATTGAACAGGTCCATTCGGAATTGATCAAAAAAAAGGCAAGAAAGAAAAGGAGAACGCCATGGGCGTGACCGTCAAACCCTCCGACCTGCAGTATCGTTATGCGCGCAAGAAAGAGACGCGCGAGTTGCCCAAATTTGGCGGCAAGCCGGACCCGCATCCCTTCGACCGGGACGATCTCTACGAGATCATCCCCATGTTCGAGGCGGTGATGGACGAGATCCGCAGCACAGACGGCCGGGTGCTGCAGCGGATGGAGGAAGTGCTCAACAATGAGGTGCCCCGTTTCATCGAGACGCGCGAGGAGATCTTCGACTGCCTGGTGGATGTGATGCGGGGGATGATGGAGTAGTTTTGAGTTTTGAGTTTTTAGTTTTTAGTTTTTAGTTTTGGGTTTTGGGTTTTGGGTTTATGGAGGAAATCAGCGGAAATCTCTGGGATCATCACTGCCGGGCGGTTGTCACCGTGACTACCCGCGGCCGGGCCGACTTGCGCGGGCGGGCACGATTGGCTGCAGGTGCGGCCGATTTTGGCTCGCTACTTCGACGGCCGCTTCGAGGTGCTCAGCGAGGGGGTGCCCCCGCCTTCGTCCACCACGACTGCCAGCGGCTGCGAATGGCGCCGTAGGTGAACTCTCCCGGCAGGGTGCAGCGGCACTCGCCGTCGACCAGGGTGGTAAGGTCGGGGACAAGGGCCAGGCACTGGCCGGGCCGCTTCTCCTCCGGCAGGTGGCAGCCCTCGGGGCCGTGAAAGATGCAGCCGCCTTCGGTAGTCCGCGGCGCCGGGACGGCAACGCCGCTGTAGTCGCGCAGGATCATGCCGAGCTGCGTCAGGCGGTTTCTGATCGCTCCAGGCGAGGAAGGGCGGTCGTCGAGGAAGAGGACGACGAATCGCTCCGGGTCGGCCCAGGCGCCGGGGTGTCCCTGGCAGCACAGCCCTTTGCACTGGCGGCAGGTCGCGGCATCGAAGACATATCGGTCCATGGCGACGGATCTCCTGTGGAGGGTTCAGGAGACACCATAGCTCGATTTTGGAATTCGTTCAAGAGAAGATGAATGCGTGATCAATGACCCGCCGGAAAAGGCGGTTTCTCACGCGAAAGCGCGAAGAACGCGAAGGAATTCAATGCGAATAACTCGATCTGACGAGGCAGCTCAAACCGTGACTCTACCTTCTTTGCGCCTTCGCGGCTTCGCATGAAGAAAACGAATTGCGTGATTGAAGATTTGAGCCCACCTTCGGCAAGTGAGAACCTGAAAGGACAACACAATGAAACGGGCAAAAACGGGCGACACGGTCACCGTGCACTATATCGGCACTCTCGACAACGGACGGATCTTCGACCAGGCGGATGCCGAAAACCCCCGGACCTTCACCCTCGGTGCCGGTGAGATTTTTCCGGCGCTGGAGATGGAGATCTGCGGAATGGCAGCGGGGGAGGTGAAGAATATCCACCTTCCGGCGGAAAAGGCCTTTGGCCCGCGGCGCAAGGAGAACATCATCGCCGTCAAGCGCGAACTCTTCCCCGCCGGGCGAGAGATCCGGGTGGGGGAGAAGTTGAAGGTGGCCTTTGCCGCCGGCGGCCAGCGGGTGATGCGGATTTTGGAGGCGGATGAGGAGAAGGTGGTGCTCGACGGCAATCATGCCCTGGCGGGATGTGATCTGACCTTTGCGCTAAAGGTGGTGGAGGCTGGACGAAGCCGGTCCGGATTGCAGGGATCTGGCTCTGCAGAGCCTTGACAGCCATGAAATTCCTCGGAATTCTACCAAAGAACCATCCGTAGGGGACACCAGGAGCCCTTTTCGGCCCATGGCTATGGCCATGAGCTCTCAAACGACCCGAAATCGGGTCTCAAGCTTCCAGATTTTCGCTTCGGCCCGTCTAGCCATTTCGATTATTCAGATTGAACAGGCGGCGGAATCGCGATCGTAGTCTGGACTCTTCCTGCTTGGCCACGACCACCGTCGTCTTGCTGGCATTGGCGACCTTGTCCGGAATCATGCCCAGCAGGTGGTCTTTGTCGACCCAGTCGCGGGAGGCGCCCATGACGAACAGGTCGGCCTTTTCCGCCTCCTCGACCAGCGTTCCGACGACCGTTTCGGCTGTGACGATCTCCGTCTCCAGCCGGCCTCGGTCGAATTCTTCCAGGATGGATTCCGTGACTCCCGCAAACCATTCTTCCAGTTCATCCCGGGCACCTTGGTCGTTGTCCAGCGTCACCACCCGAAAATCGGCGTCAAAGCCTTTCGCCAGGGAGAGTGCCGTGGCTATCGTCACTTCGGAGCGGATTCCCGGGCTCACGGCCAGGGTGACCTTTGCGACCTTTTCCGGTAGACCGCGATCCCTGACCAGGAGAACGCGGGCCGGTGAACCGTGCAGAACCGCATCGGCAACGCTACCGCGGATCCGACTTTCATAGACGTGTCCTCTCCAGCCGAGGACGATGAGCTTGACCTCCTCGCTCTGGGCAACCTCCCTGAGAACATGGGAGATGGAATGGCCCACGGCGACCAGTGAACGAACGGTGATTTCTTCCCTCTTGGCGAACCGCTCCAGTTTCGCTACCAGATCGCCCGAGTCGGCCGTGAGTCCGGCGCCGGCATTCAGGGAAGTCTGTCGCGGAAGTTGAACCACATGCGCGGCCACCAGGTTGGCTTTCCAGGCCCGCGCAACGGATCCCCCGATCCTTAACTCGGCTTCTTCGACGCTATCTTCTGAAACCGCCACCAGGACCGGGTTTCCCGTCCGCGGAGGAGTTCGCCGGGCGAGGCGCGAACGGGCGATCCTCGGCTCTTCCGCAGCCTGCAGCCGCGGCCGGGCATAGACGAAAAAGACGCCAATTCCCACCCCGATCCAACCGATGGCCAGAAACCAGGCCTTGGGACTGAAGCGGAAGAGGTAGATGGCGAGAAACGCCTGCAGCACCACCCCGATAATCGGCACCCATGGATACAGGGGAAGGCGGTAGCCGTATTTCAGCCGGTCTCCGAACGCACTGCGGATCTTCATGACGGCGACATTGACCTGGATGAAGAGAAGCAGGAACATGACGTCGGCGGCCGTTGCGACGTCCTCGATGGGTATGGCCACGACCATGGCAAGGATGATGGCGCCGGTTCCGGCCAGGGCGATGTGGGGAGTGCGGGTGGTCGGGTGGATTCTGGAGAAGGCGTCGGGCAGGGCCTTGTCTCTTCCCATGGCGTAGGAGACCCTGGTCGAGGAAAAGGTCGTCGCGTTGAGGGCCGAAAGGGTGGAGAGCAGACCGCCGAGGAGCAGCACGAAGGTGCCGAAGGGCATGAACTGGCCGGCTGCCTTGACCAGACCCAGTTCTTTGAATTCGCCAAGGAACTGCCAGGTGGGGCCGGGGCTTTCGACGGCACCGAGGGAGGCGATGCCGACCAGGACGTAGATCGGAACGACGATGATCAGCGACCAGAAGACCGCCCGGGGAATGCTGCGGCGCGGATTCTCGACCTCCTCGCCGGCCTGAACGATGATCTCGTAGCCTTCGAAGGCGATGAAGGTAAAACCCATGGCCATGAAGACGGCGCCGAACCCTTCGGGGAAAAAGGGTTCGAAGGGGGCGGCGGGCTGCGGGCGGTGGCCGAGTGCCCACAGACCGAAGCCGACGAAGAGCCCGATGACCGCCAGTTTGCCCAGGGTGATGATGTTTCCGGCCAGTCCGGTTTCGGAGGTTCCGCGATAGTTGATGTAGAGAAAGGCGAGGACGACCAGAACAGCCAGCCCCTTTTCGATCAATCCGTGGGCAATGCCCAGTCGATGCAGGGGGACCCCGAGGTCCTTGAGCAGGGGGGCGAAATAAGACCCGAAGCCCAGGGCGTAGAGGGCCCCGGCCACGGAGTGGGAGAACCAGGACATCCAGCCGGCGAGGAAGCCCTGGGAGCTGCCGAAGGCCTCCTTGATCCAGAGATACCCCCCGCCCGATTCGGGAATGGCCGATCCGAGTTCGGCATAGACCATGGCAGTAAAGATGGTAACGACGCCGTTGAGGGCAAAGGCCAGAATCAGGGCCGGTCCGGCCGTTCCGGCGGCAATGCCGGTGAGAACGAAAATTCCGGCGCCGATCATCGCCCCCACCCCGATCATGGTGATGTCGAATTCGGAGAGGTCCCGGCTCAGGAAGGTATCTTCGACTTCGATGGCGGGCTTGTCCTTCATTCCTTCTCCGCCGAATCGTTGTTGGCCAGCTCCCGGTCGACCTGCTCTATGATCCGATCGACGCGGAAGATTTCAATCAGCGCCCAGATCACCATGAATGCCAATGCGACCCCGGTAAGTACAAATCCCCAGAACATGAAAGCTCCTGACGGAAGCAAGATTTTCCCCTCGGCGAGAATCGCCTGCGGGAGAGTCTTGCTGGTGGTCCTTTCCGCAATAATGCCACGATATGGTCCAGTGCGACAGGCGGACGGCCGCCGGAAACCGAAGACTCAGAGCCTCATCCTCGCTCCCTCTGTGCCGGGCGCGAGCGGTCAGCCGTTCTGTCGGTCATTTCTCGCCTTTGACTCTTCACCCCGAAGCATCATCTAGGCAGTCATTTTAACCGAAAAATCGGTCAATGTTGCCATCGCTGCAAAATCGATTTCTTCGGATTTTTGCATCGTTCTTGGAAAAGGTGGCTGGAGCGGTTGTGACGACGGGTGAAATCCCGAGGGGGCGGAAACCGTTGAGTAGACGAATGCCGCGGAAAAGATTGGCCGCCGGGATTTCGATCAGCAGGGGATAATTCTTGCCCATCAGGCAATAGGCAGGACAGAGCCAGCGGAGATTCCTGGTCACCGCCCAGAGGATGTGGCATTGCAAGACCTGGCTTCGGCGAATGCTTTGCGGCAAAGGGCGGGAAGTGAAAGAGCAGGGGCGGGTGTCGGAGATCCCGTTCAGGAATTGCCGGCCCTGATTTCGGCATCCGGATAGCGCTCCAGCAGGCTCTGGCGCAGGGCGGCAAAATTTCCCCGACCCCGGGTGCGAATCACCACCATGCGTTTGCCGGTCGGGGTGTGGGCATGGGAGGAGAGGATGCTCTCCAGCCCAAAACCGTGCTTGCGGACGATATCGGCGGCCTCCCGGATACTTCCAGGAGCATCCTCCAACTGCAGGCAGAGTCGGTTCCCGCCCTGCTTGACCCCCGTGATGTGGATGAGCGCGGTGTACATGTCCTTGTCGGTGATGATCCCGATCACCTTGCCGGCCTCGACTACGGGCAGGCAGCTAATCAGGTGGTCGTGCAGCAGCAGGGCGGCTTCTTCCACCGGGGTGTCCGGGGGAGCGGAATAGACCGGGGAGCGCATGATCTTTCGGACCCTGACCCGGCCGAGGAGGTAGTGGAGTTCGAAAATGTCGAGGGTCGTCGCCTCGGAGGGCAGGTAATCCTTGATGACCCGGTCGGAGAGAATGCCGACCAGCCGGCCGTTTTCCACCACCGGGAGATGGCGGATATCCTTTTCCCGCATCAGCCTGATGGCCATGGTCACCGGGTCATCGGGCGATACGGTGGCGACATCCGTTGTCATCCAGTCCTTGATATACATCGATTCTCCCCTTTCCGGACCTGCTCCCGGCCGGTTGCCCGGGCCTACATCCCCAGGTAGATGTCCTTGATCTCGGGATCCTTCAGCAATTCCCCGGAGGGCCCTTCCTTGGCCACCCTGCCCGTTTCAAGAATATAGGCATAATCGGAATTTTCCAGCGCCAGCTGGACATCCTGCTCGACCAGGAGAACGGTTGTCCCTTCCTGGTTGATGGCGGCGACGATCTCCACCAGGTTGTCGACGATCAGGGGGGCCAGGCCGAGGGACATTTCATCGATCAGGAAAAGCCGGGGCCGGCCCATGAGGCCGCGGGCGATGGTCACCATCTGCTGCTCTCCGCCGGAGAGGCTTCCGGCTTTCTGGCGGCGCCGCTCCCTAAGCCGCGGGAAGAGTTCGTAGACGTGGTCGAGATCGGCACCAATTTCCGGGTCCTTGCCCCGATGGTAGGCGCCCATGACCAGGTTTTCCTCCACGGTCATGTCGGGAAACAGTCGGCGCCCTTCCGGCACATGAATGACCCCCCGCCGCACCACCTCCTGGGGAGCCAGCAGGTCGAGACGCTCGGCCCGAAAGCGGATTTCGCCCTTTCTGGGAGAGAGAATCCCCGAGATGGTCTTCAACAGGGTCGTTTTGCCGGCGCCGTTGGAGCCGACGACGGCAATGACCTTGCCTTCCACGACGGAGAAGGAAATGTCCCATAGCACCTGGACATCGCCGTAGGCGACATCGAGGCCGCTGACTTCGAGCAACACCTTTTCTTCTTTCATGTCGACGCCTGCTGGTAGCGTTTGCCGAGGTAGGCCTTGATGACCTCTTCATCGTTGAGGACCTCTTCCGGGGGGCCCTCGGCGATTTTTTCGCCGTGCTGGAGGACGAACAGCCGGTCGCTGATCGCCTTGATCGCCTTCATCACGTGCTCGATGACGATGATCGAGATGCCGCGGGAGCGGATCTGCTGAATCAGATCCACGGCCTGGTCGATCTCCTTCGGGTTCAGTCCAGCCATGACCTCGTCGAAGAGGATGACCTCGGGGCTCATGGCCAGGGACTTGGCGATCTCCAGGCGCTTGCGGGAGGCGACGTTCAACTCATCCGCGGGCCGGTCCCGGAATTTCTCCAGGCCGACGAAGGAGACGATTTCGGCCGCCGCCTCCCGGGCCTTGCGAGCGCTGCGTCGTTTATCCCGCTTGCCGAACATGGCGCCGACCGCGACGTTCTCCAGCACCGTCATATGGGGAAAGGGTTTGACGATCTGGTAGGTGCGGGCGATGCCCAGGGCGCCGATCCGGTGGGACTTCATGCCCTTGATGGAACGGCCCTTGAAGAGGACGTCGCCGCTGGTGATTGAAGTGCTGCCGGCGATCATGCTGACGAGAGTCGTTTTGCCGGCGCCGTTGGGGCCGATCAGGCCGAGGATCTCCCCCTCGTAGAGGGTGAAGTCGATCTCGTTGTTCGCCCGCAGGCCTTTGAAGTCCTTGGTCAGGGCCTTGCCTTCGAGGATGGCTGTGCGCTGCGCCGTCATGAACATGCCTTCCTAAACCCGATTCTTGCGAATGTTGTCGAGAAAATACGCCAGTCCCAGTTTCCTGCGGCCGCTGAAGATGTCGTAGATCCCCCGGGGAGCGAAGAGAATGACCAGGATGACGATGGAGCCGAAGAAGAGGGTGTGAATAATCAGGAAACGGGCGGAAAGGAAA
>Ga0102953_1000125_pt1 | contig 51650 bp, 37 predicted proteins | sample SalPon2A_C_D2_MG_FD_78509 | JGI IMG/M metagenome (GOLD analysis project Ga0102953, IMG submission 78509) | Soil microbial communities from South San Francisco under conditions of wetland restoration - Salt Pond MetaG R2A_C_D2_MG | ecosystem: Environmental > Terrestrial > Soil > Wetlands | place...
CATCTTGCAGCTACCGTTTTGACCACCGAAGACGATGAGCAAATAACCATCCCGAATAAACACATTGTCGGTGAAATTATCCATAACTCTTTCGCCAATAAGGTCGTTGAGACAGTTGTTGGAATCGCTTATCACCATGACCCACGCCAGGCAATTTTGTGTATAAAAACAGCACTGGCGAATTTGGAGGATGTTTGCCAGGAGCCCTCACCCCAGATCGGTATTGATGAGTTCGGTGATTCAGCCATAAACATAGGTGTCCGGTTTTGGGTGCCGACCACTAAGTATTTTGAAACCAGGTTTCTGGCCAATAACGCAATTTTTATTGCCTTAAAGGGAGAAAATATCTCAATTCCATTTCCCCAGCGCGAGGTTGCCATTCTTTCAGCGTCAGAAAAGCAGGTTGCAGGATAAGATACCAAATTCCGGCAGATCACTAACTGGTTTTCTTCCCTGCATTAATTAACTTCTGCCAATCGGGATAAATCAGTCAGGTTGATCTCCTTTTGCTTCTACAAAGAGATGCACGTCTTGCTGCGGGAATGGGATGCTGATTCCTGCTGCGTCAAACTGAAGCTTGATCTGCTCTGTTAAGGCGAATCGGACATTCCAATAGTCTACTGGCTTAACCCATGGTCTGACCACAAAATTCACGCTGCTGTTCGCCAGTTCAGCGACAGCGATTGTTGTTGCCGGCTCAGGCAGAATCCTTGGTTCGTTTGCAATGATTTTTTCTAACACTTCCCTGGCCTGACTGAGATTGTCTGCATAACTGATTCCAGCAACAAGATCGATCCTCCGAGTCGGATTTGCCGTGACATTAGTTATGACATTCCCCATGATAGCGCTATTGGGAACAATAAGTTTCTGGTTATCAGGCGTGGCCATTTCGGTGTTGAAAATTGTGATTTGTTTGACTGTACCGCTTACTCCGGCAGCGGTAATAAAATCACCAATTTTAAATGGTCGGAAGAGTATAAGCATGACCCCGGAGGAAAAATTGCTTAAAGAATCTTTAAGGGCAAGACCAATGGCGAGACCTGCTGCGCCAACGACAGTGAGAAATGACGTTGTATTGACGCCAAGCTGGTTTAAAGCTGAAATAATAACGGCAACAAGGAGAGCATAATAGACAATGTTGTTCAGAAAGTGGATGAGGGTAATTTCAACCTTGTTCTTCTCTAAAATTTTTGAAAAGAAAGAGGCAATTATTTTAGAGAGCCAACGTCCTATAATGAAAATGAGTATGGCAGCAATAATTTGAACTGAATGTTGGGCGAGCCAATCGATAACGTGCTGTATCTGGTCATTCATAATCGTTTTCTCCCTGTTGGTTTGGTTTGTCGTTAACTCAGATATTTCATGAATAACTATGAAATATTTGAGTTAAAACCAGTTGTTGTCGCTGAAACAAAAATGCACATATTTGTGTCTACCAGAAAAAATATAGTGTGTAAATGTGAGACACTGTTGGAACTGAGATTTTAAGATATGCTGTAAAGCTGGGAAAGGAAGGTTGTTGATAAAATAAAAAAGGCACCGTATTGCTACGATGCCTTTTTAAGAGCTGAATTTTGATGGTCTTGCAGTTTATACCCGGTCTTCTCGGGCACGACCTGCGAGACCATCAATTTTAAGATTGAGTTTATAACGGTCTCATTTGCCAAATGCCGCATGGGCATGTGTCAGCGCAAAAACCGCAGGCGATACATTTAGACTCATCCGAGATGTATTCATAGTCATTCACCTCTATGAGCTCTCGCCGTTTGATCGCATTTGTCGGGCAAATAGTCTCACATAAATGGCAGTCCCTGCATGTACCGCAGCTCAGACAGCGATCAGCTTCATCTTCGACGGTTTCGCCTGTTGATGATGAGGGGCAGTAATGGGCAAGGGTAAGGTTGGTAATAGAAACCACTTGTTTGGCATAAGGCCGCCATTCTTTCCCTTCAATTTCGGCGATTATGGCTTCTGCTGAGGTTTTCCCCGCACCAAGTGCATTAGTGGCGAGACCAGGACGCTCAACGTCGCCCACCGCAAATATTTTGGGATCTGAGGTCCTGCCGGCTGTGTCAGTTTTAATCCAATTGGCACCGCCGACGTTAAGGCATTCAATCGTACCTGGAAGGAACCCGAGGCGCGGTACGTCACCAATTGAGATAATGACAGTTTGGGCGGGATAGAGCTTGCCTGTATTATCAATCAAACCTTCATCAGTGATCTCTTTGGTCATGACAGGCCATTGAAAAGTGGCGCCCAGCCTTTCTGCCGCCTCTTTCTCTTTGCCAAAGGCGAGTGGTTTCTGAATATCAACAAGGGTAACCTGCTCAGCTCCGAGACGATAGGCTTCACAGGCAACATCACAGCCAACGTTGCCAGCGCCGATAATCACGACTTTTTTGCCAACCTTGGAAGGAGTATCGGACTTGGCTGATTTTAAGAAGTCGAGGGCAGGGATTACTTTCTCGTGGCCAGGAAAGGGAATGCTTCGTGGTTCATGGGTGCCGACAGCTATGATGACATAGTCGAAGTTTTTTTGCAGTTCTGCAAATTTATCACTGTCCATGTTGATGCCAAAATTGACATGGACATTAGGCATTCCCATAAAACGGTCGATTTCAGCCTGCCAGTTTGCCATGGGCAGTCTGTCCCAGGGGATTACCTGGGCAAGTTTTCCTCCGAGTTGCTGATCTTTTTCAAAAATGTGTGCCTCGACCCCAGCCCGGGCAAGTCGATAAGCAGCATTAATGCCAGCTGGTCCACCACCGATGATAGCGACTTTTTGGCCTATCGGCGGTTTTGTCTTTGGAGCAGGAGCATTCAAAATAGATCTGCCGAGCAGGGCGACGTCAATTGGTTCATCAACCGCTTGCCTGGAGCAGTTTTCCATACAGAGATTGGGACATATAGCACCGCAGACAGAGGCAGGAAAAGGAGTGTATTCCATGATAAGCTCATAGGCTTCCTGACTCTTGCCTTCGCGGAGCAGTCTCAGTCGGTCAATAGTTGGGATATGAACAGGACAGTAGTAAGAACAGGGAGCGGATAGCTCCCGATTTGCCCAATAAGGTGCTTTTCGGCGCAGTTCCCCGGTTTCAATCAAACCAATGGGTGATCTGTCGAGACCGGGTGCCAGGTCACGTAGAGGATCACCGCCCCCAAATCCTTTGTCCCATATCTTGGCGCGAAATTCTTGCATAGGCATAGGGCCGCTAAACATCAGAGCCCGTTCCTGTGGGGTAATTGCCATCAAGATTTTCCATTCATCACGAACTGAAAGCGTGCTGAGCAGGTCTGCCTTGCCAATCGTTTTGAGATACTCAGGCATGTGGTCCATAAGCCACAGCCATTGCTCATCATCCGGGACAACTTCTTTTACATTGGTTTTTGAATAGGAACCGTCTGTTTCACCCCTGTAATATATCCAGCCGCCGACCATGCCAACACAGGGACGATAGCCCAGAATATTTTTGGATTTTGGTTCAACGCCGCAGACAACACCGATCCCCCCGCAGTTGAACTCGGCGAAGGTATCACCCACAGAACCCAGGACCCATAGTTGCGGACGATTGTAGTCAGGGTTCCATTTGGTCATGGTGAGAGCTCTTGAGCCAACAGAGCCATTAATCATGACACGACCTTCTGCCATGGCATTACAAACGCCATTTGTGGCATCACCCGTGATGACTATATCAGCGCCTATATTCAGGTATCCAACATCATCGGAAGCAGGACCCGCACTATATATAGTCGTTCCTGGTCGACCCATGCAGCCAAGCCTCTGTCCGACTGGGCCGGTGATGTTAATGGTTACCGGGCCTTCAGCGCCGAGAAGACGGCCGCCGATATTATGCTGCCCATATGCCTCTAACTTGAGGTTAGTGGACTTCTTAAAGGCCTCCTGGACCAGTTTCTCGAAGTTCTGAGAACTGATTCTCAGTCCGTTTTTGTCTAAGCCTTTAACTGTGATGGCTTTACCTTTCTTGCCTTTCACTCGAGTACTCCTTTCAGTTCAATAGTTTTCATTTATCCCGGATCTACTGTTGAAAATAGACTCTGGGAAAACAAAAAATTAAATTTTGAAATTAACAGACATACTTAATTTGAAGTTTTTCAGCAGCATCTTTGTCTGCTATTCCAAGCGCATCAGACATGCCAATAGGCAGAGACTGAGAGCGGCCGAGGGGCGCCATGATTTTCTTCATCTCAATCCGAATACCGGCAAATACATCGACAACACGCTGTGCTACGTCGTCCGGGTTCAGGCGACGGTATAGTTTGGGGTTCTGGCTGGTAATGCCTTTGGGACAAATACCAAGATTACATACGTTGCAGCGGTTTCTCTCGCTGCCAAGGCAACCCGAAGCAGCCTGCATGATGTATTTACCAATATGAACCCCGGAGGCGCCAAGCATAATGAGCCCCATGCCGTTTTGAGCAACATTGCCGTTTTTACCGACACCGCCCGCTGCAAAAAGAGGAATCTCATTTTGTTTTCCCTGGGCTACAAGGTCAAGGTAACATTCGCGTAAATTAGAAGCGATAGGATGACCTGTAGCATTCATACTGACATTGTATGCAGCGCCGGTGCCGCCATCTATGCCGTCGATAAGAAGTGCTGCAGCGTAAGGGTTTCGTACCAGATTATTTAAAACTGATTTTGCCGACGTTGATCCGGAAATTTTAGGGTAAACCGGGACTTCAAAGCCCCAAGCCATAGAAAGTGATTGGATCATTTTCATGACACTTTCTTCAATGGAATACAGGGTCTGGTGAACCGGTGGCGATGGCAGGTCGACCCCCTCAGGTACGCCGCGAAGTCGGGCAATCAGTTTACTTACCTTAAACCACATGAGCAGCCCGCCATCACCAGGTTTAGCGCCTTGACCATATTTTATCTCAATCGCTGCAGGGTTGCACTGCATATCAGGAATAGCACGAATAATCTCATCCCAGCCGAAATACCCGGAGGCAATTTGCAGAATGATATATTTTAAAAATTTACTTTTTAAGACCCATGGAGGACAGCCGCCTTCACCTGTGCACATGACGACGGGAATGCCCAGCACTTCATTGCAATAGGCAACACCCTGCAAAAGTCCAAGCCACATGTTGGGAGAAAGTGCGCCAAAGGACATGGAGCCTATAATGAAGGGAAAGATTTCACGGGTTGGCGGAATCCACTCTCCGGTGCTTTGGCGTCTGAGGAATTCTTCAGGCGAGAGAACACGACCCAGAATTGTATTGAGATAAAACTCATGACGTCCCGCATCAAGTGCGGGGTCGGTCAGCATTGATATTCTGTTAAACATCAGCCGGTCGAGAAGACTCGACTGGTCATTTCTTCGGCCGCCGCGTTTGGATGCGTCAAGTTTCTGGTAGGCATGAAAACGGGTGCGTTCATCATTGGCATTCGGCGCCGGCCCAATGGCTTCATTTGGACAGACCATAGAACACATACCGCAGCCTATACAGCGGTGGTCCAGGTCTGTTCGCTGTCGAATTCCAACAAAGGTTTTGTACTCGCTTCCCCGCCTTTTCTTCAGTATATCAAGCTGTGGCATGCGCTGACGTCGATAGGTCAGTTGCAGGCACTCCTTGGGGCAGACAGATGTACAGCGGCCGCATAATTGACAACGGTCTTCCCGGTGTTCTACAATCCAGGGAAGATCGTGGTACGTTAAGCTGCTTGGTGTAGAGGGAATGGATCGAATTGAGACCATATCTTATACTCCTTTCGGTCAGGTGGGACAATAATACTGTTTTCTCGCATTGGTTGAAAGTCAAGGGACTTATCCCGGTCGGGTATAATTGCATCGACACCGCACATTTCAGATGCAAGGGCCCACTCTCCGGGTTTACCGCCGATGGTAGCCGGACGCAGTTTTTTGGAGTCCATGACCATAATTGCTGTTTCATCAGGAAGAGTGCCCATGACACAATTCGGGCCATCGATTATCAAACGACGGCAGGCATCGCGCAGCCCACGCAGGAATTTCCCCTGAGGGTGACTAAGCAGTTCTTCTGTCTTCAGTGGGGTAATTACATGTTTGTATGCCTCAAGTGGAAGCTTTAGCTGCCGGATTACGTAGTGCAGGATGTGAGCGAACACTTCTGAATCACTCTGGTAACCCATGTAGCCTGGCCAGTGTAAGCCTGATAAATACTCCTTTATCGGAATGAAGGCTGTATTCTCACCATTGGTCATTGTGGCAATACCCTGAATAAAGAAGGGGTGGCAGGCATACAGATTAATGCCATAATTAGTGTTCTGTCTGCCCTGTGCCATACAGATACGGGAGAGTATCCGACCATCTTGCAGACCAAGGGCATTGCCAACGGATAACGGCCAGCCAACTTCTTTAATGATTGCAACATCTGGCCAGAAACCAAAGACGGTCAAGTCGTTGTCGTGGTCTTCACCGTTTTTTCGTAACGCAAGGCGGTTAATCATCAGTTCCTGGTCGATTTTCTCCTGAGAAAAACCTGCCCAGGCAGACGGAACATTATATACCCTCAAGAAGTATTTATGCCGGTCTTTTGCTTCGACAAGCGAAAGGTCTGTGTCAAATTCATGATCATATTTGAGGGTAAATCCTTTTTCCTGCATGATATCGTTGAGACGATGTAGCGATGCTTCTGTATGTGCAATTCCGGAAAGAATTGGGTCTGTTGGCTTGTATTTAAAGTCAGCAAAAGTCACACCGCGGAGTAGAAGGCCCAGGCCGCTACCGTCATATCCTTCCTGCATGGCCTCCATTCCCTGGAGTACCGAGTAGGGAGAAAATGGTTTAGATGCGGTCTTCATTGCAAGGCGACACATTATATATTCTCCTTTTGTATTTTGTTAATGTGGAAAGAGAAAAGCACGATACATGTCGTGTCATAGGACAGCAACACTATCGTGCCTTAATTATGAAAATAGCCTCAGCTCTTGGCCAACAGCCAGTAGCTTCGTTTCTATTATCCTTTCAGGTGTGATACTAATTGTTGGATGGATTTTTTAGCATCCCCGAAAAGCATCATAGTGTTATCTTTCAGGAAAAGCTCGTTTTCAATTCCAGCAAAACCAGGATTCATGCTTCGTTTAAGGACGATAACGGTTTTCGCTTCTTCAACGTTAAGGACGGGCATGCCATAAATCGGGCTGTTTGCATTACTTTTTGCTGCAGGGTTAACAACATCATTTGCACCAATAACCAATACGACATCTGTCTCACTGAAATCATCATTGATGTCTTCCATGGCGAAAAGCAGGTCATACGAAACATCGGCTTCCGCCAATAGAACATTCATGTGGCCCGGCATTCGGCCGGCAACGGGATGAATCGCATAACGGACAGTAATACCTTCTTCTTCGAGATAATCTCCGAGTTCCCGTACGGCATGCTGTGCCTGGGCTGCAGCCATGCCGTAGCCAGGCACAATGATTACCGAAGAGGCATTTTCAAGTACGGTCATTACATCTTCGATCTCATAGCCTTTGACGGATCCTGTCGCACCCCCTTCAGCTGTTGCTCCGCCAACTGATTCGCTTGCTGAACCAAAGGCGCCGAACAAGACGTTCGCGAGGGACCGGTTCATGGCGTTGCACATGATCATTGTCAGGAAAACTCCCGAGGCGCCAACAAGAGAGCCGACGACAATCAAAGCATTATTGTTAAGCGCGAATCCTGTCATGGAAACAGCGATACCGGAGTAAGAATTCAACAGAGAGATGACAACCGGCATATCAGCGCCGCCAATCGGGATTACCGAAAGTATTCCAAGAAGAAGTGAAAGGGCAATTATTATATAGAAAAAGGTGACGTTAGTCGGATCTTGGAAAACCGCATAAGAAAGTGCTGCTGTTGCAATAAGAATGATCCCGTTGACCAGTTGTTGACCGGTGTAGGTGATTGGCTGTCCCGAAACAATTCCTTGCAGTTTGGCATAGGCAATAACTGAGCCGGTAAAGGTTAAGGCGCCCACAATGACAGACAATAGCAGGGTAGTCATTGAAAATCCGCCAATCTGAGCAACCATATCGGCCCCGTACTGACTTCCTTTTATCTGAAACTCAGAAAGGGCAACTAAAGCTGAGGCTGCGCCACCGCACCCGTTGAATAAGGCCACCATTTCGGGCATTGAGGTCATCTCAACCTTGATGGCAGAAAAAGCACCGATAGCCGTACCGATAACAATTCCAATGATAATGAGTTTAAAAGACAATCCAGAGACAAGTAAAGTCGCAAGAATTGCCAGTCCCATGCCAAGCATTGAAAGTTTATTGCCGAGCCTGGCTGTTGCCGGAGAGCTAAGATTTTTTAATCCGAGCATGAATAGAATAATTGAAACCAGATATGTAAAGTTGATAAAATTTTCACTTACCATTAGGGGAATCTCTTATGTTGGAATTTAGTCGTTAAGTAAAAAAAGAAGAAGAATGCCTTTTACTTAGCTCCTTGGTGTTTTCTTTTTAAACATTTGTAACATGCGGTCAGTTACCATGTAGCCGCCGACAACGTTGATTGTTGCAAAAATTACAGCAAACAGTCCGATGATGGAGGTCGAATTGATGGTGCTTGAATGCCCGGCTGCCAGCAGGGCGCCAAGAATGGCAATGCCGGAAATGGCATTTGAACCGGACATCAGTGGGGTATGCAGCGTTGGTGGCACTCTGGCAATAAGTTCAGCACCGGCGAACAGGGCAAGCACAAAGATATAAAGTCCTATGAGGATAGAGCCGTCCATTTTATTTCCCTCCTGATTCCGACATGATTTGTTTGGTCATGGCATGGATTATTTCACCGTCTTTCGTGACCATTGACTTGGCTGTAATTTCATCTTCCATATTCATCTTAAAGCCATTTTCGTCGGTAAGGTGGAAGAGAAATCGTTCAATATTTTTTGAAAACATCTGACTTGCGTGATAGGACATTGTGCTTGGCAGGTTGGTGTTGCCGATAATTAAGACCCCATCTTTTATAACATCCTTGCCAGGTTCAGTTAAAGCACAGTTGCCGCCCATCTCAGCCGCAAGGTCAACAATAACGGAACCGGACTTCATTGATTTTACATGCTCTTCGGTGATGAGGATTGGAGCCTTCCTCCCAGGGATAAGGGCAGTGGGAATAACAACATCCGCTTTGGCAATATGCTTGGCAATCATTGCAGCCTGTTTCTGTTTGTACTCTTCAGACATTTCTTTAGCATACCCGCCTTCACCGGCTCCGCTTTCTTCACTTTTAACTTCAAGAAATTTCGCGCCGACACTTTTGACCTGTTCTTTTACTTCAGGGCGGACATCGGTGGCTTCAACAACAGCGCCTAATCGTTTTGCCGTTGCACAGGCCATAAGTCCTGCCACCCCGGCGCCAAGAACCATGACCTTACAGGGGGCTATGGTTCCCGCCGCAGTCATCAGCATTGGGAAAAATTTATTAATGGAATCAGCGGCAAGCAGAACTGCTTTGTAGCCGGCAATTGTACTCATTGAACTCAAGACATCCATGCTCTGGGCCAGTGTTGTTCTTGGTATTACGTCAAGCCCGAACGAGGTGATTTTCTTTTCGTTCATTTTGTTGACTAAGTCATGGCGAAGAACTGGCTGCAATATTGATATCAATATTTTGCCTTCTGGGTAACTATCAACCTCTTCCACTGTTGGAGGCAGGACCTTTATCAAGACATCAGCTTCAGAAATAAGTTTTTCAGTAGATGACTCGATGGTTGCGCCGAGTTGTTCATATTCGCTGTCGGCGAAGCTTGCAGCTTCACCCGCACCACTTTGAATGGAGATATTGAAGCCATGTTTCTTCAGCCGCTTAATGGAGTCGGGGATTATCGCGACTCGATTTTCTCCTGCAATGGATTCTTTCAGGACGGCAATGTTCATTTGTTTATCCTTAGAAAATAATGAATTAGGGTGTTCAAAAAAAAACCGTATCCGGCTCTACATAGTTTAATAGGACTTTCATGTCAAGGAAACAATGCAAGTTTTGCCATCAGTCTATAGTATTGACAGTTTGTCGAAATCGGCGATTACGGCCCAATTACCCCTGCGATTCGGACGAAAGATAGACTTTTGCAAAGTGGAAAAAAAATAAGGCCCGGAGATCAGCTTGGCCCCCAGCGAAGCAAGGTGGCTGGTATGCATTTGACAGTCAATAAAATCAAAACCCCACTCCTGTAGTTTTATCGAAAGCACATAGAGTGCCGCCTTTGAAGCGTTGTCCTTAAGGACGAACATTGATTCACCAAAAAATACTCCACCAAGAGAAACACCATAAAGCCCGCCTGCAAGCTGACCGTCGTGCCACGTTTCTATGGAATGGGCAAAACCAAGTTCGTGCAGTTGGCAATATGCTTCTATCATCTCTTTAGTGATCCAGGTTGATTCCTGCTGGCCTGCCCGTGGTCTGGCACAGTTGCGGATGACTTCCGGAAAGGCCTGGTCAGCAGAGAAGGAGAACAGACCCTTTTTAAGGTCGCGGGCCAGCCGTTTTGACAGATGGAATTTGTCGGGGCGGAGGATTAAGCGTGGGGTTGGAGACCACCAGAGAATAGGTTCTCCCTGAGAATACCAGGGGAATATCCCCATTTGATAGGCCATGAGCAGTCTTTCTGTTGATAAGTCACCTCCGACTGCTAACAATCCGTCTTCACGGGCAAGTTCTGGAGGGGGAAAGAACATGGAGTCAGAAAGCTGAAAAACCGGCATTGTTTATAGCTCTATGGTATTCAGGTTACGTTTAAATTTATAAAAGAGGAAACGGGGAGGCGCTAGAGTTACACTATCTAGCCGATTGACTCGTTTCTGACAAGTGCTTCATAGCCTATTTAGTGTCGCAGGCGTTCTAAAGTTGGGACTCATCTAGATGGATGGAATAATCCAGTTTTGCGGAATAAACCCACCCCTGAAGTTCAGTTTTACGGAATAAGCCCACGTTAGAACGTCTGAGAGTGGCCAAATCACCATCTGTTCTACGGTTGATAGTATGAAAAAATGTGGGTTTATGCCGCTTAGTGGTGATGTGATTGTCTGTTATATCAAGAGATTACCCTAACATTAGATAATTTTAGACAAAAAAAATCTAAGGTGGCCCACACTTTGCATTAAAATTAAAGCAAAGCCAAAAGAGTTGTAAGGCGAAACGTTATTGAGTGTGACAGGAGGCTGCTGCAATGATTACTCGAAATAACATACGACAAGCATTATCAATACTCATGTTGAGTCCCATCTATTTTAGATTGAATCTAACGGCCCGTCGGGAGCTGATCAAGGAGTACTGCAAACTTCATTTCAAAACTGAGAACTAGGCAGTTTTGTGTTCCTCTCCATCTTCTATAGCTTTCTTCTCTTAGAAAATATCTCTGACATTATCTGTGTTTCCTAAGCTTTCTGCTTTACCTATCTGAGACCTGGAGAGTTCACCTTTCCCCCTCACCTTTTACATTTTTACCCTTTAGCTTTATCGTAAACATCTGGCATTCTATTCCGGAATTTTTATATGTCACTGTTGACGGAAGTTCTTTTGATTTAAAGGCCATTGCCCGGCAGCCGTATGGGTGCGTAGGTTCATACGTAATATAGAAATACTGGCATTTGAAGCAATTGGGACGGGAGGTTGATGCAGGCATAGGAAGAAATCAGTGCTCTAATTTTCTGGCATAGTGTTCAAGTCCTTTGAGCAGGGCGAATCGACCCAAGGGAACAACTTCACAGGGGAAGCTATTGATGAATACCGGGTTGTCACAGAGGCCTCCAGAAAGGTAGATTTTTTCAGGGGAGCCGGCAAAACGATAGGCATTCATGGCGATACCTTTGATAAAGCTGGCAACAGCGTCTGCGACCGGTGTGCCGGCAATCACGGCATCAAAAATATGGCTCATGCCCAGTACGCCGCAGGTTACGGAGAATGTCCTCTCCGGGGCTTGCATTGTTGTATAGTCAAGCTCATAATATTTTTCAAGAAGTTCTATCGTGAAGCCCATTGAAGCGCCGCATTCAGTATTCCAGTCCATCTCCTTCAAGTCCCCGTTCTGTATGGTGACGAACTTGATATCACGACTGCCGCAGTCAAGCAGAACATAGGTGTCTTCATTGATCAGAGCCTCGCCCCCTCTGGCCAGCGCAATAAGCTCATTGATATATTGTCGGGAAAAGCGCTTGCCATTATGGCCTGTTGCGATAGTGACCTCGATACCTGCCGGGAGATCCTTTGTAGCAATAACCGTCGGTTGGCTGTCCGGGACTGAAACGTCCCAGAACTTACAGTATGATGTCCCAAAGTCACCCAGTATCATTGATGTTCTCGTAAAAAGTTCATTGCAGGGCGCCGGAAAGTTCAAGAAATGCCTGGATTTTCGCCCTGGCACTACTGCCAGTATGAAAATCAACATCTACAAAAAGGGCATGGGGATGTTGGTGTGCCAGAAATTTAGCCAAAGCTGTTTTGGCACAAAAAGATTGGGCGAAGAAAACCGTTGGTATATCTGGGTTGTACTGTTTTTCCAGTGCTTCATTGGCGGGAGTTTTATTCTCCATGCAACGGGTCCAGCCATAAATATGAGTTGTATTGGGGAAAGGGGCCAGGACCGAAAAATCTCTTGGCGGAACCCCCCAGAAGCCGGCCCTGGGTGCGCAAGGAGATGAGCAGGTTTCATAGTGAGCCGCAGACTTGACACCTTCCGTGATTTGTAAAAATTTGCTGGCTAAGTCCAGTTTGCTAGTCGAAACAGGAGTGCCATAGTTAGCCGTGTCCTGGTTTCTTGTCCGAAAAATTGGGATATCCAGGAGCTCTCCGAGTATGGTTGAAACATGCAGTGCACTGTCGCATTTCCCCGGACCGACATCAATATAAATTGCATCAAGATCCAGGTGCATGGCGTTAAGCACAACAGTACGCAGAATGGCACAATACACTTTCGGCAGGTATGGTGAGATCCCATCAATACTTTGTGGCACAAGTTTGGCATCCAGATCGTGAATAGTGATCTGGCGCTCATTGAGTTGCCCAATACAGTCAACAGGGGGCATGCCGACAATCCCCACTTGTTTGAACGTATCAAAGTCTATGATCACAGTAGAAGAGTTTTCCATTTTTAAGGCGATTGTCTCACTATATTATGGGTTTTACCACTCGCTTCGCGTAAGTCGCAAAGAACAACAAAAAAATCTTTACTTTGCGCACTTTGCGACTTCGCGGTGAGAAAAAGCCCGCCATAATGACGATAATTATTTTATTCTTGCTTTTTTAAAAGCCAGAACCCCAAAGGACAGATGATAAGGGGCATGGCCCAAGCTGCGACAATTGGGTGCAGATAGTCAGCTTTTGCCATTGACTGAGCTGTGCTCCACCAGCTCCAGGCAGCAAAGGCAAGGCCGCAGCTGGCGGGTATGGCCAGGGTAAGGTCTTGTCTCCACTTCTGGTTGATAATCAGTACGACTGGAAGACCGATAAATATTAATGGGATCCCTAAAAAAATGAAAGAAAGACGGCTGTGAAAATCGACCTGTGCTGCCAGAGAATCTGATTTTCTATCAAAAATATTTGCCAGTAATATGCTGATTGGCTGTTCACTGGCCTGGTAAGTCGGGCTAAAAAACTCTTCAGGGGTTTCTGGCAGAGCAAGATGTGTAATGTCAAATACGGTAATAGTGTACTGGTTTTCAGCTATATTGACCGGTGTTTTTATTTGGCCGTCGTACAAGGTCCATTGGCCGTCCCAGGTCGCTTTTTTTGCGGTCAACAGGAGTTGCGGATCGAAGTCTTTGCTGAATCCTGTGTATGCAAAGTCGGTAAAGGTGTTTTTAGTTTGGCTCGATTTGATAAAGGTGTAGATCCCCTGTTTCCCCCTGAAATATGTCCTGCCTTTTCGCAGAATTCCCGTGGGGATTTTATGATTGACCTCTTCATTCCAAATTCGTTGAGTTTCTGAGTAAGTTGTCGGCAAAACCCACTCTGCTAAAAATAAGCTCGTAAAAGAGACGAAGCAGGCAACCAGTAAAAGGGGGCGGGTAATACGCAAGGTACTGATGCCGCCGGCTTTTAAGGCAAGAAACTCGTTGTTGTGGTTAAGAATCCCCAGGGTAATGACACCGGCCAGGAGGATAAATACAGGCTGTAGCAGATCAAGCATAAAGGGAATTTTAAGCAGGAAATATTTGGCAATAAGGTCCATTGACTGGTCAGCTTCCATAAAATTATCAATTCGTTCAAAGAAGTCGATTAGCAAATAGAGAGAGATCAAAGCACTCATGATCAGGAAAAGATTTTTGAAGAATTGTTGTATGAGATACCGGTCAAGCAGGGTCACAATTACTCCTTAGTGGCGCAGGAGGATAATGATATAATGGGCGGAGAAAAAACCTAAAACAACCAAGAGGATACCTAGAATATTTGACATGCCCAGATAGAGGGTGGCTTCCTTCCATTGCCCGACCTTAAAAAGCTGGGTTGTTTCTCGCATGAACGTTGAAAACGTTGTAAAGCCGCCGAGGATACCGGTAAAGAGAAACAGTCTCATCTCGGGGCTTAAAGGGGAGTTTTCAAAAAGTCCCCAAAATAAGCCGATCAGGAATGAACCAGCTAAGTTGGCAGTTAATGTCCCGATGGGGAAATTAAGGCCAGTGAGAGCATGGATGCCGACAAAGACCCCATGCCTGCAGGCAGCGCCAATCCCGCCGCCGATCATTATGAGTATGATTTTTAGCATAGTTGCAACAATCGCCGTTTAAAAAAGCTATTACACAACTTCTAAAAAAAGATGTGCTGGTTTTGCACAAAGTAGCAGATGAGTGAAAAGATTACAAACACGCAGTTAACCTGACCCACAGGAAACGAAAAGTCTCAATAGATCCAGCATCACTTTGCAAAATCAGCCTCGCGCAGAGTGGGACGGGGATATCGAGTGGGGTGTTACGAGACCATCAAAGCATTAAAGCTGCCAGCACAAAAAATCAACTTTGCTTCTTTGCGTTAGGAAAATGCTGTAGTATGATTGTTGCACAAGTCGATATTGACGTTGCTTCGCAGCCTGTTAGGTGTTACAGACACCCACTAAATAATTCATTCAACCGAGTACCAACGATAAAATATGACAGCGATTGTCCAATGTATCCCAATATATGCAGAACCGCCCGGCCTTCATGATAACAGCGCTGATGTAGAACGGCTAAAGAGAGCTGTGGCCGAAAAAACCCGGAGTGCGCTGCTCACCGTTCCTTTGGCACAGGTCACTACTGTGTCAGGTCATTTTCGTCAAGTAAAATTTTCCGGCGCAGCCGTTGTTAATGAGCGCGAAGGTCGTATGGAACTAGTTGATGTGCTGCCTGAGGTGCCGGCTTTTCTGCCAGCTATGGCGCTGGATTTAGGTACAACGCATCTTGAGGCGACGCTTGTTGATCTCTTGACCGGCACTTGTCTGGCCCGGGCTAATAAAGAAAATTCTCAAATTTCCTGTGGCGATGATATCCTCAGCCGGATTCATTATGCCGGACGAGGCAATGGGCTTGATGAGCTTCATGACAAAATCATAGCGACAATCAATGATTTGGCCTGTGAGTTGGCGTCAGCTGCTGGTGTTATCGTGGATCAGGTGAGGGCCTTAAGCGTTTCAGGCAATCCAACCATGGTGCATTTGTTTCTTCACCTTGATCCCTTTTACATGTGCCGTGAACCGTATATCCCGGTTATTAACGCCCCTGACAGCTGTTTGGCAGCAGAGTTAGGCCTGGTCATTTCATCTTCGGCGCCAGTTGTTATTCTGCCAAGTGTTGGCAGTTATTTTGGTGGTGATCTCATTTCAGGAATTCTGTCAAGCGGTCTGGACCAAAGTGAACAGACCTGTATGCTCATCGACGTCGGAACCAATGCTGAAGTTGTTTTGGGTAACAGTGAGTGGCTGATTGCCTGCGCCGGGGCAGCCGGGCCGGCACTTGAAGGTGGTGTGGCGAGCATGGGGATGCGGGCCGGACCGGGAGCAATTGAACATGTTCGCATCGACCCGTCAACCGGAGAAACCTCATTTCGTACCATTGATAATCAACCGGCACGCGGCATTTGCGGATCAGGCATTATTGACTTGGTGGCCGAGCTTTATCTTGCACAAGTAATCGATCTACGTGGCAAGTTCAGACCGGGTGCTGCTCCTGGACTTTTCCAAGCCGCCGATGGAACATATGGCTATAGAGTTGTTGCGGCAGAGCATTGCGCTGATGGGAAACCGGTTGAAGTTTCACAGGTTGATCTGGATGCTCTAATGCGTTCAAAAGCTGCCATGTATGCAATTTTATCGACCTTGGTGGGGCAGGTTGGCTTGGAGTTTTCCGATCTTGCCCATATATACGTTGCCGGAGCTTTCGGTCGGCATATTGATCCGCGGAAAGCTGTTACGTTGGGGATGTTGCCTGATCTGCCGTTGTCTGTCTACGAGCCTGTCGGTAACAGCTCTCTTGCCGGGGCCCAACAGGTTTTGCTGCACGCCTCATCTCGAGAACGCTGTCGGGCAATTATGCAGAAAATTACCTATGTCGAGCTTAATGTGAATCAGGAATTTATGATGCGGTTTTCCGGTTCAAAGTTTATTCCTCATACGGACAGGACACTTTTTCCTTCGGTCCCTGTCTTTTGATTATTGAGTTGCAATCCTAAAGAATTTTATGGTAGGTTTGGCTCCATTATTTCCTGTTAAAGCAGGTTAACTGCGAGACCGTCAATTATGAGCCTCATAAAATCAAAAACTCTCAATCGGGGATCGCGGCGTAGACCTCAGAAACCACCGAAAAAAACCGCAAAAGAGAACTTGCGGGAATTTTGGGGGGTTTTTGAAAAAGATGATGAGGTGCTTGTTGTCATCAATGCCGATCCTGATGCTCTGGCTTCAGCCATGGCCGTTAAAAGGCTCTTGCGCTACAAGGTTAAGAGTGTTGTTATCGGCTATCCCAATGAGATCAGGCGGTTGAGCAATGTGGCCATGGTTGATCTTCTGAAGATTCCGGTCGAGCGCCTGCATACCCTTGATCTTGAAAACTACACAAAGTTTGTTCTGCTTGACTCACAGCCGTTTCATTTACCTGTCTTTGAGAATATACATTTTGATGTCGTCATAGACCACCATCCTGTAACATCGGGCTGGGAGTCGCAGCATGTCGATATCAGGCCGGATTATGGGGCTACGGCTTCGATGATGATCGAGTATTTGCGTGCAGCAAACATGAAACCGGCGGTGGCATTGGCAACAGCCTTGTTTTATGCCATAAAAGTAGACACCCAGAATTTCGAAAAAAAAGCCAACCTGGCTGATGCCATATCGTTTCGTTATCTTTTTAACCTGGCCAACCATAACATGGTCCGGAAGATTGAGTTGTCAGCGCTGAGGCCTTCTGAGTTGAGTTATTTCCGCACCGCTCTTATGGAGATGAAAATAAGTCAGCGCAAGCTCTATGTTCATGTCGGCAAGGTTCGTAGCCCTGATATCCTCGTTATTATTGCGGACTTTTTTAATCAGGTTAATAACGTTTCTTGGGTTTTTGTTTCCGGTCTCTACAAAAAAAATCTGGTCGTCATTTTCCGCTGTGACGGTTATAAAAAGAATGCTGGGAAACTTGCCGAGAAAATTTTTGGTCCTCTTGGCTCAGCAGGTGGGCATCGAGAGGCCGCAAGAGCAGAAGTCCCTCTTGAAAATCTTGATAAGTCGGATCAGGATTTTAAAACAACCACATTGATGCGTCTTTCTAAAAGACATCTATAGAATTGGAGGCTTTTTGCTGTCTGCAATCAGCTTTTAATAAACATTCAATCGCAAACTCTTAACCCCTAATTGCTATGTAAGCCATATGAAACTCAAACCTAAAGTTCTGGCCATGGTTCTTGCCGGCGGTCGGGTTGATGAACTCAATGTGTTGACCTACTACCGGCCCAAATCTGCTGTTCCCTTTGGCGGATTTGCCCGGGTCATTGATTTCCCCTTGAGTAATCTCATGCAATCCGGACTTGATCGGGTCGCTATTTTAAGCCAGTTCAGAAGTTTTTCGTTGATCAATCATATTGGCAGCGGTGCAGCCTGGGATATGATTGGCCGTTATCGGGGGATCTCCATTTTACCTCCATCCACAGGACATTCCAGCTCAAGCTGGTATCGCGGTTCCGCTGATTCTGTCTACCAGAATATCGATTTCATCAAATACCATGCTCCGGAAGTTGTCATTATTCTTTCCGGTGACCATGTCTACAACATGAAGTATCAGGAAATGATCCAGTACCACAGGGACAAAGATGCGGATTTGACGATCGCTTGTCTTGAGGTTCCTATGGAAAAGGCTCATCGTTTTGGCGTTGCCAGCATTGATGACGAAGACGGACGGACCGGAGGTCGGCTAACTCAGTACCGGGAAAAACCGTCCAACCCAAATTCCAACTGGGCCTCCATGACCATCTTTTGCTTTAAACCGGAGGTGCTCCTGCAAGTCCTGGAGGCCAACAATCGGGAGGATAACTCATTTGAGTTTGGCCGCGATATTCTGCCTCGCCTGATGACTGAGCAGCGTAAGGTCTATGGGTATAAATTTTATGATTATTGGGGGTATACCAGAACAATTGAGGAGTTCTGGCAAACAAACATGGACCTTCTGGGAAGTGATCCGAAAATTGATTTTAAGCAGTGGGGAATACGGACAAATCTTGAACACAGGGGGATACGAGATTTTCAGCCACTGAAGATTGGTAATCACGCCCAGGTGCAGGACAGTTTAATTTATAACGGCTGTGTTGTTGACGGCAGTGTTGAACGGTCGATCCTGTTTCCCGGTGTGTATGTGAAGAAAGGGGCTGTTGTTCGTAACTCGGTCCTATTCTTTAATAATGTTATTGGCGAAAACACGGTCATCGATAAGGTGGTCAGTGATGTCAATACAGTGTTCGGAGAACAGGCAAGGGTAGGAGAGGCTGGGACGGTCTCTGAGCGTCGGGCAACCGTGGTTGGCTGGAACAACCATGTGCCGGGTGGTGCTGTGATCGGCAGTGATTGCACAATATATCCGGAACTGTCTCCTGAAAAGTTTAATCACGAAATTCATAACGGAGAAATAATCCGATGATGGGTGTTAATAAGACTCTGGTACTGCTTCTTGCAGGAGGTGTTGGCAGCCGTCTGAATGTCCTGGTCCAGACCAGGGCAAAACCAGCCGTCCCGTTTGGCGGTCTGTATCGGATTATCGATTTTTCCTTGAGTAATGTGATGAATTCCGGCTTGACCAGAGTAGGGGTGCTGACGCAATATAAACCGATGTCGCTTATGAAGCATCTGGGAACAGGTGCTGCCTGGGATTTCACGGGCAGGACCCGAGGGGTTACAGTCTTGCCGCCTAAAACTGGGTTCAAGGACTCAGACTGGTATAAAGGCACTGCTGATGCAGTGCGGCAGAATATTGACTTCATTAAGGCCTATCCATCCAAAGAGGTGCTGATTTTATCCGGGGATCATATCTATCAGATGGATTTTGATCATATGATTGGAGTTCATCGCCGCAAAAAGGCGGATGTTACCATCGGGATGATGGTGGTTCCCCTTGAAGATATTCATCAGTTTGGGACGGGTATTACTGACAAAAACGATCGGATTATCGAGTGGGAAGAAAAGCCCAAAATAGCCCGGACAAATCTGGCCTCCATGGGGATTTACGTGTTTGATACCGAGTATCTGCTTAAGTTGCTTGAAGAAAACCGGGAAGCAGTTGATTTTGGCATGCATATTATTCCAACAGCCATAAGTCGGGATAATGTTTTTGCCTATCCCTTTGACAGCTATTGGCGAGATGTTGGTACCGTTCAGGCATATTGGCAGGCGAATATGGATTTGTTAAGGGAAGACTCCGGCATCTCACCGGAACTCTGGGTAATTCGTTCTAACGCTGAATCTGGAGGGGAGATGGCAGATCGTTGTCCCGCCAAGTTTGCCTCCGGGGCAGTTGTGAAAAATTCTCTGGTTTCAGCGGGGTGTATCATTGAGGGAGAAGTGGTAAACTCCGTGTTGTCTCCCGGAGTTGTAGTGGCGGCAGGCGCTGTTGTCAGAGACTCTGTTGTCTTTGATGATTGCCATATCGGCCAAGGCACCACTGTCGATTTAACAATTATGGACAAACAGGTCGCGATTGGTCGAAATGCCAAAATTGGTTTTGGTGATAAAACGGTAGCCAATGAAAAATATCCATCACATCTTTATACCGGGATTTCTCTTATTGGCAAAAAATCGATCCTTCCTGATGATGTCGAAATTGGCCGAAATTGTATCATCTCGCCTTTGCAGGCTGCCGAGAATTTTGACTCGCTACACATACCTGACGGTATGACCCTGTAAACTCGTTCTATAACCAAACGTATGCTTATGGCCGCAAGCCGGCGATAAACGGGCCTACGGCCTCCGGACCTTCGGCATCCACCAGGCGAATTGTTTCACTGCCGATCACGGCAATTTCCGCTTTGCCTGTAAGGGCCTTGACGTCGTTCTTGTCCCGAATCCCGAATCCTACCGCCAGGGGCAGATCAGTATTGGCCTTACATCGGTCGATATAGTGATAGAAATCATCGTCAAAGCTGGTCGCAGTTCCGGTGACGCCGCGCCGTGCTACGCAGTAGATAAAACCATCGGCGTGTGAGGAAAGGGTCTGCATCCGTTCTTCCGTGCTGGTTGGGGCAAAAATCTGGACGGGGGAAATGTCGTTGTTTTTGGCCAGTTGCAGGTATTCCTGACCTTCCTCCGGGGGTAAGTCTGGAATAATCAACCCCTTTATGCCAATTCCCCTGGATTTGGCAAGAAAATCAGCTACACCGTATTTATATAAAATATTGTAATAGGTCATAAACAGAAATGGGATGGAGTGTCGTTTGCACATCTCTTCGGCAAATTCCAGGCACTGCCGGACCTTGACCCCGGCTGACAATGCTTCCTGATTGGCCTTGATGATGACCGGACCATCGGCAACCGGCTCCGAAAAGGGGATCTGCATTTCGATCAGGTCGACACTGTTGTCGACCATTTGATCAACGACTTTGCGGTTGTCGGCAAAGGATGGGTAACCCAGAACTATATGAGTCATCAGCAGAATATCTTTCTGCCCAAGACTCTTGGCGATACTGTCACGAAGAGGCATATTCTTTCCCCCGCTCAATGATGAATTCTTTCCAGGAAGGGTCGTCAAAGGCATTGGCAATGGTGAAAATATCTTTATCGCCCCGGCCTGACATATTAATAATGATTGCTTGGTCCGGTCGCAGTTCCGGCGCTTCCTTATAGGCGCGGACAAAGGCATGACTGGATTCCAGGGCGGGAATAATTCCTTCTTTCTGCATGGTTTTTTCTAAAGCTTCCATAACCTCGTCATCGGTGGCAGACTCAAAGCGGACCCGGCCATTCTGCCAAAGGTCGGTAAGAATTGGTGAAACGCCGACATAGTCCAAGCCTGCCGCTACAGAGTGCGTGTCTTTCATCTGACCGTCATCATCCTGCAGAAACATGGTTTTATAGCCCTGGGCCACACCGGCCGAACCGTTTGAGGCAGCAAGGCGTGCTGCATGCTGTCCGGTGGCAATCCCCTTGCCGCCAGCCTCAACGCCAATAAGCTCAACCCGGGGGGCGTCTAAAAAGCCCTGAAAAATGCCCATGGCATTTGAACCTCCGCCCACACAGGCATAGACTCTCGCCGGAGGTTTACCGAATTGTTTCATGATCTGTTCTTTTGCTTCAATGCCAATGATTGATTGGAACCAGGCAACCAGTTCCGGGAAAGGATGTGGCCCGCATACAGTGCCCATCACATAATGGGTGTTGTCCATGTTTGTCACCCAGTCGCGGAAAGCGGCATTAATGGCATCTTTCAGGGTTTTGGAGCCGGAGGTAACCGGGACTACTTGGGCACCGAGTTTTTCCATCCAGAAGACATTGGGGCGCTGCCGCAGCACATCTTCCTCCCCCATATAAATGGTGCAGTCAAAGCCGAATTTAGCCGCCATTGTAGCGGTTGCAACTCCATGCTGACCAGCACCTGTTTCAGCGATGACTCTGGTCTTCTTCATGCGCTTGACAAGCAGACCCTGGCCCATAACATTGTTGGCCTTGTGGGCGCCGGTGTGATTGAGGTCTTCACGTTTTATATAGATTTGAGCGCCTCCAAGCAGGCGAGACATATTTTCTGCATGGGTCAACGGTGTCGGCCGGCAGGAATAGGTGCTCATCAGGTCGCAGTATTCCTGCCAGAAGCTGGGTTCGGCTTTTACCGCCTCAAACGCCGTATTAAACTCTCGAAATGTCTCAAACAGGACTTCAGGGATAAAAGCCCCGCCCCACTGGCCATAATAACCATTTGTATTATTCATTGTGAATCCTATAAGTAGGCTCTCATTGGTAGTTTTATTATCCTTGCAGCTTAACCTATTTAATCCTATCCTTTTCAAGATAAAGACAACTGTTGCCCATGTAGTTATCTGTTTTCAGGGGAATTGTCCCGTAGAATGTCAAGCTGCTCAGCTTTTTCTCTGCAGGCCCGGGCAAAATCTTCCGGATAATGGCCGACGATCCAGCGAAGCTGGGCTTCACTGAAGGCGCCTGGAGCAAAGGGCAGCTTCGGCAGAAAGGAGTATAACAGGCGCTGTCCTGAATCTTCACTCAAACGCTTGGGGTATTCAATGGTGCTGACCATTTCCGCCCCCAGTGCGGCCAGAGTTTTAATAGCGATCAACATTGCTTTATTAATGGCCTTTCTGGTGGCTTTGTCCGCCTCAAGTATGTTGCCTGCAGTGGTGACCATGAGCTGCAGTTCCCACTGTGAAGTCTGGGCTTTGGGGACAAAGAGCATAACACCAGCGTCTTCATAAATGATCAGGCTGGCGGGCAGGTTGTCACGACCGTCCATTCTTTTGTTATGGCGAATGGCTGATTCGTAATCGCTAAACAAGTCGCGCCCTGTTGCAGTATCATAGTGATCCAGGCACTCTTTGATCAAATCACCGCAGCCGTAAGGAACGTAGGTTTGCCAGGGGCAAGCAGCCGACGGGTTATCAAGGTGATGCTGAGAAGCGGAGGTCGGCAGCAGGGCAAATTGCTGGTGAATCATTTGATGGGACGCGTGCAGGCGATATTTGCTGGCGGCGCAGTCAAAACCGTAGTTCCAGCCCCATAAGGTTCCGGAAAATTGCAGAGTTTGACTTCTATCTGCGTTTAACGTTTCTATAATGCGAACCCGCAGGTCCTCAAGTTCATCTTCACTCAGTGTCCGTTTTGTTTCAGGGAGTGCAATGCCAAGAAGTTCTGCAAATCTGGAAAAAGTCCGTTGATAGTACAAATGTCTGAGGCCGTTCATGTCGGGCAGGTTCAGGTCCCTTGCATGGTACCGGATCGAGTCATTGGCCATATTGGCGGCATAATGTCCCCAGGGAATATAGCTGTTGCGACGAAGATACTCAAACACATGACTGCCCTGCCTCTGCCATTCGCCGACAATTTCACTGTTCCCCTGGGCGCCTGGGCGCAGCACCATAATCTCTTTATAGGTATCGGGAAGGGTCTGGTTGTTAACAACGATTTCAAACAACGCGTGGTTTGTTATAACGGGTTTTGAGCCGTGCTTGTCTTTTTGGTAACGCAGTCCGATAGGATTTTCGTTCCCATCATAAACAAATTGACAGCTCAATTGCGCCAGTGCCGTCAGGTCGTCAGGGTCAGTAGAATTTGCCGCCATGGCCAACAGGACTGGTTCCGGGAACTGTGCCAGGCATTGGGTTCTTCCTTCCAGGGTATTAACTTGATGTCCTAGGGCTTGCAAGGTTTTACACAGTGACGAAGGTGACCGCGGCGGCAGGGCAATTGTGCCGGGATCGGTAACTCTGGATTCTGCCCAGCTTTTTGTAATGTATGTTGCGCCGCGAAAAAAGAAAGGATTAGCTATCTCATATATAATATCGGCTGTGTCAACAGAAACTTGGTCAGGGGGGAAGTTTTCACTGTTCAAGTGCTGTGAATCGTCATCGAACTTACCCAAAGGTTGAACTGAGGTGTTGTTTCTAAAATTACTGACCAAATAGGATGGTTTATGTATCGCATAACGGAAACCATCAGGCGTTATGCAGGTTCTTGGAAAAGGTCTGTTCATGTTTGTATCTTGTTGAAAATTTGAAAAGGTGCCGGAGATAGAGGGTATAATAATAAATACTTGCTCTGTCAACTTACGACTGGGATGGGGATATAGCGACTCTGATCTGTAGTTTTTTAAGGACAGCTCCTGTGATGTAATGAAAAGACTTGTGGCGTACAGCATAATGAAGAGATGTGGAACAGCCGCATCAGAAAAAATGAGGTTTCGCCTGCTATTTGAGCCGATTATGGCACAGTTTTTTCAAGATTTGGATGCTGGCGATCTGGTTGCTAAAACCTTCTATGTCATTGGCTCTGTGGAAATTGAGCAGTGTCAGACAAGCTTCTTGAAAAGCCCCGTAAAATTCATCCCCAAAGCCGGGATATGAAACCATAAGAGAGACTTCATCCAGGAATCGATCAAGTGTTTTTGGGTCCGGTAATTTGTTGCGCTCTATAGAGTTTGAAAGATTCTTGAAGGATTGTTGCAAGCCTTTTTTCAATGGCCTGAATTTCAGCTCGGCAATCTCTGCTAATTGAGGGGGTTTTTTTTGCATTACGTTATCGGTTTGAATAAAAACCGGTATTTTTAATGGCTCAGGTCAGAATTGCAGCCTGTGAAAATTACTGCAGATAAGCAGACTTCGGAACAACCTGCGCCTTGGAGTCTCGCAGGCTTGCTTTCCTACGCCTCCAGTGAATTGAACTCGTGAAATAACCATGTTAGTTTTTGTAAAGCCCGAATTTCTTTAAGTACTCGTCAAGCTTTTCATGGTCGAGGGGTTTGGTTAAATACCCCTCGCAGGAACCTTTTACAAAAGCGGCCACTATGTCTTTGGAGGTATTCAGGGCTGTTGTCATCAACACTTTGACCAGAATATTGCCGCCAATCCCTTTTTTCTGTTCAAGCTTTCTGATCTCTTGCAGGGCGGCATGACCATCCATTTCCGGCATCATGATATCAAGGCAGATAAGATCGTAAGGCTCTTGGTCATCTAGCGAAAGGTTAAAGGCATCAACCGCCTCGCGACCGTTGACAGCGATATGAATGATCTCAAAATGGTTTTTAAGTAGTTCCATTAACAATTGTCTGCAAAAAAAATCATCTTCAACTATCAATACCTTTGCCATGGTTCATCCCTGTTTGTATTTGAGAAAACGACTTCCATCTAAAAAATCTGCAGTCAAAAATCAGAGTTACCTCAATTGGTTAACAATATTATTGCACAGTTGTCCTGAAATATAAAACAAATTATTGAATGATAACCGCTGCCGCAAAAAAGTACGACGATGGCGGTTATGCCAGTGGTTACTTTAAGCAAATAAGATGGCACAACACTAAGATACCGCAACAAAATAGCAGTGGAAGGTAAAGTATAAAAGGGACGACTTTGGTCCGGAGCAAGAAGCAAAGAGAGTTCACCTGGGCGGTGTCAGGACTCTTTCTTCATACAGCAGGGTTGTCGAGAACTTCCCTAACAACTTTAGCCAGCTCCTTTCGTGAAACAGGTTTCATGATCAATGTTCGAATACCTATGGTGTTCACCTGTTCAGCATCGATGATACTGCTGAATCCTGTACAGAGAATGATAGGGATATCAGGACGGATTGCCAATAGTTGTTTGGACAACTCTGCGCCGGTCATAATGGGCATAGTCATGTCTGAAATAACTAAATCAAATTGATTCGGTGTAGAGGAGAACATCTGTAATGCTTTCTCCGAGCTAGTTGTAACTGAAATATGATAGCCAAGCCCCTCGAGCGTCTGTTGTTCAAGCGTGATAAGGGTTTGTTCATCATCAACAAGAAGAATTCGCTCATTTCCAGCCGGCAGAATGTCGGACTTGTGATCGCCCTGCGTCTTGTCGGGAGAATCTGCCTGAGGTAAATAGATGATAAAGGAAGTCCCTTTTGTCGGTTTACTGTGGACAGTGATGTGCCCGCCAGAGTTTTTAACAATTCCATGGACGACAGCGAGGCCAAGTCCAGTCCCCTCCTCCTTTTTTTTGGTGGTAAAATAAGGGTCAAAAATTCGATTTCTGGTCTTCGCATCCATGCCGTGCCCAGTGTCGCTCACTGTTAATCGGACATAAGCCCCGGCTGGGATCTCCAAGCCGGCAAACTTATTGCTGTTTTCGTTAAGGTATACTTTTTGTAACTCCAGCGAGAGAACTCCTCCAGTCTCCTGCATTGCGTGATAGGCATTGGTGCATAGGTTCATGAGAACCTGATGGATTTTGGTGGGGTTGGCAAGGACTGTTCCAGCCTGTGGGGCAATTGATTCTTTAATCTCGATTGTGCTGGGGAGAGAAGATCTCAGCAGTTTTGAAACTTCCTCTATAATTGAGTTTAATTGCATGGCTTCTAACTCTTGCTCTTCCTTTCTGCTAACGGCAAGAATTTGCTGAACCAGCTTTTTTGCTCTATGGCTGGCCGTTATAATCTGCTCTTGCATTGCCCAGAGTTCACTCTCTTTGGGTAATTGTAGTTGGACAAGTTCTGCATATCCAAAAATTGCTGCCAGAATGTTATTGAAGTCATGAGCAATACCCCCAGCCAGGGTTCCGATGGCCTCCAGTTTCTGGGAGTGCTGTAATTGTTTTTCAAGCAGTTTTCGCGGGGTAATATCACGGACGGTTTCAATACCGGCAATAATGTTTCCCTCTGCATCGCGTATCGGGCTGGCGGAGACCTCCATAAACAGCTCATTGCCATCAGGGGAGATAGAAGACGTTTCCCTTCTATGCACTTGGCCATCAGCAAAGCATTTGGCAATCAGGCAGCCGTCACAGACCTCCTTCCTGCCCTGATAAGCATTGTAGCAGTAATCGCCTTCATGAGCGCCTTGTCGTTCTTTTTGAATGGTATTCTGGTAGATAATTTTAAAGTTTCTATCCTGAACGGTGAGGCCGTCACCCAAGGCGGAAATTACGGCCTCCAGCTTGTTCTTTTCCTGAATCAAAGCTTTTTCTGCTAATTTGCTTTTCTGAATATCTTTGTGGGTGCCGATCAGAACCAACGGCTTTCCCTTGTTGTCCCATTCAATAATTTTCCCCCGGTCAAGAATCCAATTCCATTGGCCGTCTTTTCTCAGAAGACGATACTCTGCGCTATATGAATCTGATTTGCCGCAAATATAATCATCCAGCTGTTGCAGAGTCCTCTCCTTGTCGTCGGGATGAACAATTTTACTCCAGAATGTCATGCCAGGTTCAACATCGTCAAGTTGATAGCCAAGCATTTCCGCCCACCGCGTATCAACATTTCCCTTACCATCTTGAATATTCAATTCCCAGAGGCCAAGTTCGCTGGCTTCTACGGCAAAAAGGAGCTTTTCCGGGCGTAATAAACTTTTTGAGGTCGCTTTGGGCATGGTTTGGCTGTATTTAGTTAAGTTAATTTCAAACAACCGGTTAAGTATTTGCGATGGTTACTGCTGCAGGGCAACCCTGTTTCGGCCTTCTTGCTTTGTCTGATAGAGGGCCTCATCCGCCTTTTTAATAATATCATCAATTGCGGCATCTTTATTGTCAACAACTGTCAGGCCAATACTCACTGTAAATGTGACAAGGGTGCCGCTGTTGACGCTCAGCTCCAGTTTTGACAAGTTACTTCGTAATCTCTCGGCAACAATTGATGCCTGGTGATAATATTTCATCAGCCCCAGAAACATATCGAGCCTGACGCCGCGCTCGCGGTGCTTCATGGCTTCCATAATGCCAAATTGAGTTGCCGGGTCACCAGTGTACTCTTGGTCAGGGCCAAGTTCCAGATCAAGAGTCATTGTTTGTACTGCTCCAACCAGGGATGACGATAAGCCGGAAATAGAGAGACGCCAAGCCTCTTTAAGGGTTGATGTGTATTTTGTATAGTCTCTTTTCTTGGCATAACCCAGGATTCGAGCCATGAGCCAATCTTCATGGGTATTGACGTATTTGATAAAAGTGGTCAGCATATGTTAGTTATGTCCGCCTCTCAAATCTCAAATTTATTAATTGTCTGAGACAGTTCCTCTAGGGTATAGGGCTTCACCATGGCTCCACTGAAACCATAGTCTCTAAAGTTTGCCATGACTGGATCTTCCGAGTAGCCACTGGAAACAAGCACCTTGGCGGTGCTGTCAAGGGCAAGAATTCCCTGTACGGCTTCCTTGCCGCCCATCCCTCCAGGAATTGTCAGGTCCATGATCACGAGATCAATTGGTTCTTTCGCTTCTCTAAAGAGTTGGACAGCCTCGGTACCATTCTCTGCCAGTATCACCTGATGGCCAAGATTAGTGAGCATCGATTCTGCGATATCCCTGACCATTTCCTCATCATCCATGACCATGACTCTGAGCTTTTTGACCTGGGTTGGGGGGTCGGATTCTGTGTCAGCGGGGAGGGAAAGTCCTTTATCGGAGGCAGGAAGATATATGAAAAAAGAGGAGCCGACCCCGACTTCTGACTTAGCGGTGACATGTCCGTGGTGCCTGACGATGATGGAAAAGGTAAGCGCCAGTCCCAGCCCGCTTCCATGTGGCTTGGTCGTGAAATACGGTTCAAAGATTTTATCCAGTACAGTTGCTGGAATGCCGACGCCGGTATCGGTAACGGTAATTTTTATATATTTATTGTTTTCGGAAAGAGGGGTATTTTCATTTCTTATATTGTCAATATTTCGGCAGCTTACAGTAATGGTTCCACCTTCCGGCATCGCATTTTTCGCATTGATGATCAGGTTCTGAATGACCTGGCTGATCTGTCCTTTGTCAATATCAACGAGCCAGAGATCGTCCGGTATGTCGAATTCACAGGCAACGGGACTTCCCCTTAGGACAAAATTGGCAGAATCTACTATTACACCGGCGACAGAAGATGTTTCCCTGATCGGTTCGCCGCCTTTTGAGAAGGTAAGCAGTTGGCGGGTGAGGTCCTTTGCTCTGAGACATGCTTTTTCCGACTCACGCATTAGCGACGCCTCTTTGCTTTCCGGAGGGAGCGATAGTGCTGCTAAACTTATATTGCCCAGGACAGCCATAAGGATATTGTTGAAATCGTGGGCGATCCCTCCAGCCAGAACCCCCAGACTCTCAAGATTTTTGGTCTGCAGGATCTGTCTCTCCAGACGGCGAACGTTCTCTTCATGTTTTACTTTCTCGGTAATGTCAAGGGCAGAGAAAGTAATGCCAAGGCTCAGATTTTTCGGGTCAATCGGCGAGGACTGCAGGTGAATATTGAGCAGCTCGCCAGACTTTTTCTTCCAGACAGTATCAACAACACCGACTGTTGCGGTTTCAAGCTGGCCATACTTGATGTTTCCTACCCGAAGAAACTCCTCTTCTGAGAGATAGAGCAGGCGGGCGCTTTTGCCGATGAGTTCGTGACTGGTATAACCGGTCATTTCAACAATTCTTTCACTGACCCAGCTGAACATTCTGTTGTGTACCAGGCCGATACCCACTGGAACGGCAACAAGGATACTTTTTAAGGTATTTTCACTTTTTCGCAGAACCTCCGCTGCCTGTTTTTCGCTGGTAATGTCCAAATGGGTGCCGGAGGCCCGGATAAGCTTCCCATCAGCATCAGCCTCCACCACATTGCCTCGGCCCCGTATCCATCGGTAATCAGCCTGTTTGGTTCTGAGGCGGAACTCAATATCCCAGCTTTTTTGGTGTTCCTGGCATCGCTTGATTTCTGCCGCCGCCCTCTCCCGGTCATCATCATGAAGCAGTGCCAGCCAGGTTTCATAGGTGCTTGGCAGTTCATTGGCTTCATAACCAAGCATCGTAAAATAGCAGGGACTGAAATATGTCTCTCCGGTCAGGATATTCCAGTCCCAGATTGCTATGTCGGCAGCAGAGAGGGCCAGATGCATTCTTTCTTCACTCTTCAGCAGGTCTGCAGTTCTTTCTGCAACCCTTTGCTCAAGGTTTGTGTTCAGGAGGCGGATTTCCTCTTCTGCGGCCTGTTGCTCAAGAATTATTTTACTTAAGGCCTCCGTTTTTGCTTTTACTTTTTTCCGTAGCGAAAGGTTCCATAAGAACACGCCCGCGATGCCCAAAAAAGTGAGAAGGCCCGCCAGGGCAATTTTCTGATTCCGGCTCATTGCCAATGGCTGTTCGGCAGGCAGCCAGCGGTTGAGAATCACCCGTCGCTCCTCCTGGGTGATCGTATCAATGCCTTTATTAATTATTCTTTCGAGTATGGGCCAGTCCTGCCGGATGCCGATTCCCCACTGATAGATAAAGGGAGTGTCGCCGGCCACATGAACATTGGAGATTGCCGCCTCCTGAAGATAATATGTTGATGTTGCCAGGTTCTCAACAAAAGCATCTACCATGCCGAAAGAAACTTTGGTCAACCCGTTGGTGGTGTTTTTGACAATATCAAGGTCAATGCCGGGATACTCTCTCGACATAATATTATGGGCGGTATAGTTGGAGACTACAGCGACCTTCATGCCCTTGAGCTTTTCAATAGTAAGAGGTGTGTCAACATTTTTTCGTACCATGATGGCGCCTGGAACTTTTAATAAAGGATTGCTGATCCTCATAAAAGTTTTGCGGTTCGGAGTAGGGACAATTGCTCCGAGCGTGTCAATGTCACCAGCCTTAAATTTTTCCATCACTTCATCCCAGTCTCGTTCCTTCGCTATTGTGAAGGAAAAACCGAGTTTGTTCTCCAGAAGTTTGATCATGTCGGCAGCAACACCTTGATAGGTGCCATTGTGATCAAAAAACTCAATGGGGGCGAATTCGGGATCCGGTGCCAGGCGAACAACGGGATGCATCTTGAGCCAGGCACGTTCTTCTTTGGTCAATGAAACTTTGGGAACTGAAGTCGTTGAGTTAGCGGCTGTGGTATGGGATAGAAAAGACGAGGGGAGGGCGAGCAGAAACAAAAAAAGTGGGATACGAAGATGTAGATACAACAAAATTTGCCGAAAGGTGGTGGTTTTTTTTGATTGTGCAGACATACGTTAGGTACCATCAAGTACTTGACGGATGGCTCCGGCCAGCGTTGTTTTGTCGACAGGTTTCATGAGAAACACCCGGATACCGATTTCTTGAGCTTTGGCTTCATCTATGGACGAACTGTGCCCGGTACAGAGAATAATCGGGACATCCGGTCTGATTTGCAATAAACTTTGAGCCAGCTCAGTTCCGCTGATATCGGGCATGGTCTGGTCGGTGATGACTAAATCGAACTTTTCTGGTTCAGCCTGAAAAGTCTCTAAGGCCTCAACAGCGTTGCTGCGTATTGAAACCTGATAGCCGAGTTTTTCCAATCGCTGCTGGTTCATATGGGCCAGGAGCACTTCATCATCGATGAACAAGATACGTTCGCTGCCTGTTAAAGAGGTGTCTGCTATTTCCTTGTTATTCTCGGGCGTTTCTATGGCAGCAGGCAGGTAGATGTGAAAGGAGGCCCCATGGCCAGGTTTACTGTCCACGGTAATCAATCCGCCAAATTTCTCGACAATACCATGAACAACAGACAACCCCATTCCTGTGCCATAGCCAACCTCCTTAGTTGTAAAAAACGGGTCGAAAATGCGCTCTTTAATTGTTGTGTCGATTCCAGGGCCATTATCTGATACCGCGAGTTCTACGTAGTCTCCCGGGGGAAGGGAGCGTATAAGCCCTGTTCCCATCCCGCTATTGACAATATCCTGCAGGGCTATTTCAATAATCCCTTTCTCTCCCACGGCTTGTACAGCATTTGTGTACAGGTTTACAAGCACCTGGTGAATCATGGTGGCGTTTGCAACAACGGGCTTACAGTCAGAACAGACATTTTGACGGACTTCAATGGAGGACGGTTTTGACGATTGCAGCAAGTCAACAGCTTCTTTTATAACAGTGGTGAGATCAATGGGGCTTAATTCCTGGTCATCCTGGCGGCTGAAAGTAAGAATCTCCTGAACCAGCTTCTTTGCACGATTACCGGACGTTAAGACCTTTTCAAGGTCGGTCTTTATCCGGCTGCCTTCTGGAGAGTCATCTTTCGCCATTTCGGTGTAACCGAGCATTGCACCCAGGATATTGTTAAACTCATGGGCAATACCTCCGGCCAAGGTGCCGATGGCTGCCATTTTTTCATGGCGCACAAGATGTGATTGCGTGACTTTTAGTTGTTCATAGGCTTTTTCAAGTTCCTGGTGTTTAACTTCAAGGATATGCATCATATCGTTAAAGAGTTCGCCAATTTTTTCTGCGGGACCCATCGTCGCTCTTTTGAAAACATCGCATTCATGGCAATCGTTATATTTCATGGCATAAACGCCCTGAATCTCCCGGCCACAATGGGTTCCGACGGTCAGCCAACAGGGCCCTGCCTCCTGCCCGAAGCAGGGGCAATCCGGTTTGTCGCATTGTTTGAGTTCATAGCATTTTTCATAGAATTTGTTGTCAAATCGCAGTGTCACATTTTGGGTTGTGGTGACCTTTCGGATCAAGGATGATATCTGTTCGAAGGCGCTTTGGAGATCAGCTTGATCTTTTTCAATTTGAAATTTCGTCCTCTTCAGCTCTTGATATGATTCTCCCAGGTCTTTGTTGGTTTTCTGGTGCAGGCAGATAATCTTATCCAGTTTAAAGAGAATTAGAAAAATAATGCTTATAAAAAGAGCTAACAATCCTGTGGCAAGAATATTAGATGAAAACAGGGCACGCTTCATTGCCTTGTTTTCATCTGAAACATCATAATATAACTCAAAGGCGCCACGAAATGTTCCGCTCCTCATCACCGGCACATAGGTCTCAACCACGTCAGTTGTAACACTTTTGCCCTCCATCGATAGGGCACTTTTCTGTACCAGTTTGGTGTACACCGATCCTTTGGCAACAACAGTCTGGAAGTATGCCCTGGTATTGATTTCTCCAATTTCCTTAGGGTCTGTTGAAAAAATGGTCCTGCCCTTTGAATCAAATGATTTTAATTTCATAAGTTCAAAATCATTTTTTAGTTCATTAATAAATGAAGGAGGGGGGATTTTTGAAGCAGTACTCTCTTCCGGGAAAAAGTTAACGGAAATATGTTTTGCGACTCGTATCGCTTCACCTTCGGTATTTTTTTGCACCAGACTCGTGAACAACGGGTAAATGACATAGTTGTTGATAGCAAACCCAGCGGTGGCTGATACCAGCACGAATAAGGCAATTTTCTTAAGAAATTTGTCTTTAATGCTAATCATGGGTTGTATAACTTAAAGGTGTCTCTTATAGAGATAATGTACGAGTATATTATACTCTGGTGAAAAACAAGGGGCTTAACTGTCCAGCAAATCTGACACGGTTTTCAAAAAATCCTGGTTGTTTATCGGCTTTTCGAATATTTGCCTGGCGCCGAATACCTTTGCGACCTCCAGGTAACCCGCTCCTTTATTTCCTCCACCGCCGGAGATGGTAATAATCGGGGTTGTTGATTGAAGTTTTTTTAACTCAAGAATGAGCCCTGTTCCATCCTGTTCGGGCATGACTATATCAGTGATAATAAGATCTGGTGAATGTTCACGGAACTTATGCAAGCCATCCATGCCATCCTGCGCCTCAATAACCGTATACCCTTTCCTCGTCAAGAGCTCGCCTAACATTGACCTGAAATTATCATCGTCATCAATTAAAAGTAGTGTGGACATTGTTGTTCCCGCTGATCTGAGTGACTGATATATTACGCTTAGGTTACGAACCCGAAGGTCTCAACCAACAGATTTTATTTATCCGATAATTGCTGTAGTTACAAGCTCTCTTTATTTTGACAAGCAGCTACTAGACGGCTAGGGGCTTAGGTTTATTGCTGTCCAGGGCGACCCGGACAGCACGCGCCAGTTCACGTCTTGATGAAGGCTTGGTTAAATACTTACAGACCCCCAAGGCCGTTGCTTTTTCATCGTTAATTAATTCACTGAACCCCGTGCAGAGAATAATTGGTATATCAGGTCGAATGGCCTTAATCTTTCGAGTAAGATCGGCGCCTGTCATATCAGGCATCGTCATATCGGTTATGATCAGGTCGAACTGTTGCGGAGCGTCATGAAATGCCTGCCAGGCATCAGTGGCGGACGAAAAAGCCTCCACCCGATAGCCAAGACCTTCGAGCATCTGTTGTTCCATACCCATGATGATATCCTCATCATCCACGATCAGAATTTTTTCATTGCCGGTCGGGCATGGTTCTGTGGCATCGACAGTTTCGCTGTCCGGGTCTTTTTCCACAATAGGTAAATAGACACAGAATCTTGTGCCGCGGTCAAGTTCACTGTATACGGAGACATGACCGGCAAAGCTCTTAACCAGTCCGTGTACCACTGCCAGCCCCAGCCCTGTTCCTTTCCCCGTATCTTTTGTCGTAAAGTAAGGATCAAAAATTTTCGACAAGGTCTCTTTGTCCATCCCCTGTCCGCTGTCACTTACTTCCAGGCGGGCGTATTGGCCTGGAGTTAAATCAAACGAATGAACTTTTCGGTCATCTTCTTCAATTGTTACAGGATGCAATGATATCCCAAGCAAGCCTTTTTGTGAGCCCATTGCCTGGTAAGCGTTGGTGCAGAGATTCATAATTATCTGGTGCAGCTGCGAGGCGTCGGCAAACACAACGCCGCAATCCTCAATATCTTCACGAATTTCAACGGAAGTCGGGATTGTCGCGTGTAACAATTTGATAGCCTCCTGGACAATAAGAACAATTTGCGTTGGTTTTTTGTCAATATCTGTCCGTCGGCTAAAGGCAAGGATTTGCTGAACCAGACTTTTTGCTCGATTGCCAGCTCTAACAACTTGCTGCTGATTTCTACTGAGAGAGCTGTCTTTTGGCAACTCTTCCAGGACCATTTCTCCATAGCCTAAAATGGCGGTGAGGATATTGTTAAAATCATGGGCAATGCCTCCGGCAAGTGTGCCGACGGCTTCCATTTTCTGGGCATGCTGCAGCCGTTTTTCCAGCTCCTCCTTGTCTGCTTCCGCCTCTTTCTGTTTGGTGATGTCTTCATAGACCCCAAGGACGCCATGGACTCTTCCTTGGCCGTCCAGCAGCGGCACTTTTGAGGTGTCGATCCAAATCCGCGTGCCGTCGGCTTGTTGCAGCTGTTCGGTGATATGCATTTTGGGCCGGTTCGTACTCGTAACCTCCCGGTCATCGGCCCGGTACTTTTCAGCTTCTTCCCGGGTCCAGGGCAACTCAAAATCTGTTTTGCCGATGAGCTGGTCAGGGTTGTCGAAGCCGGCGGCCTGCGCGAAGACCTTGTTGCACCCCAGAAAGACACCGTTAATGTCTTTCCAGAAGATGGATTGAGGTGTTGTGTCCATGATCTGCTTGAGTGTGGAACGATTCTTTCGTAACATCTCCTCGCTGTGTTTGCGTTCTTCAATCTCTTCTTGCAGTGAGATCGTCTTTTTGCGGACGCTGGAGCGCAGCTGGCTATTAAAGAAAAAAAGACCGCCTAAACCGAGAAAACCGGTGAAAATGGTTACTGCGGTAAGATAGATGGAGGTATACTCATGCTCAACCGGCGCCCGGATCGAGGTGATGGCCCGGATCTCGCCAACCTTTTCGTTAAAGCCTCCCTGTCCGGGATAACGTTGCTGGAGTTCTTCCGGTGCATCTTCACGCTTGCCATGGCAGCGCAGACAACGGGCGCTATTCTCCAGAAAGGGTATGGCAACGTAAAGAACTTTTTTGCCGTCAATTTCAATAATTTCTTTGTATGATTTGATGTCCCGGTTTTTGTTAAACATCTCAATAAGATTCTTCTCCAGGGCATCAGCTTTGTTAACCGGGTTGCGGGGGTTGTTGGCAGCCAGTTTGTAATAGAGTTCGGGAAAGCCGGCGGCCTTGCGTTCTTCATTGTAAAATACATGTTGGTTCCGGACAATAAACGATGATGACAGCAACTCGGGCGCGTAAAAATCGGCTGGAATTTCACCCTTGGCCTGGTATTGAATATATGCAGGAATCAGAGTGTTCTGCACATAATGGTGAATCCCTTTATGGGAGAGAAGAAGGTTGGTAATATTTTCTTCTGCTTTTTCAAGAACGTAGGCTTGGAAGAGTCGAGAAAAGAGGGTAGCCGCAAGCACCATAATAAGAATGACGGCAACAAGGCCCTTAAGGGTAGTTCTTTGTGCTGCCCCTAGCTTTGTATGGAAGATTGATCTGCTCACATGCCCTCTGTTGAATAATTAATTATATCGATGTGTTATGCCAAACCAAATTCCTTGCTTGTATGGTAGTAATGTTGCTGCAGCCATTAAAAACAGTTGCAAATCACTGTCAAACCACGTGTATCTATGCTATCACAAAAGATGACGGCGGGGGAATATTTTTTTTTATGTTGTCCTCCCCAAAAAGCCAGTTTATGACGACCATAAACAGATGGTTACGATATTCACATCACTGTATCAGTTCCTGGGAAAAATGACTAGTCTCAGAGGCGGGGTACTTGCGGTCGAAGAAGCGGTTTGTTTGGTTTTCAGAGCAGGAACAGGAGATTGAGCAGACCAATGATGAAGCCGAGAAGACCGCCGAATATGTTGATGTATTTAAACTGTTCCTCCATGATGCTCAACAGAAGCCCTTCCAGATGAAGCAGGTCAAGTGAATTAACTTTCTGGGTAACAACCTGTTCAATATTCAGGGAATCGACAAGGCCCGGAACCTCTTTAATCAGCATGTCGTGAGTCAATTGGAGCAGATAATCGACAATGCCTGTTTGAACAGCCGTGGGGAGAAATTGAGACAGCGTACCTATTGGACGGGTGAGCAGCTTCTCATTAACCAGGTTGGTGATTGTGCCATCCAGTATGCGTTTTACCTTGGTAGAGCGCAGCCCGGTGATAATTTCCCGGCAGGTCCAATTTTTAGCGGCTTTCACACCCTCTAGTCCCCAGACCTCTTGTAAGATCTCTGATAACTTTTTTTCAGTCTGGCTTGAAAAGGCATCGCCTAAAAATCCGGCTAGCACAGCGGTTGTTTGTCTGCTTCGAACTATTGCCGCCAACTGTCCGCTGATCTCCTGGCGCAAGCTGCTGAGTTTTTCTGGGTCAATTCCAGAAAGCAGAGAGGAAACAGGTTGCTCTAAGAAAAGGATGAGTTTCTTGCGGAGTATTTCGAGCAGCCTAGTCCTCATTTCCTGGTTTTGAAGCCATCGACTGATGTCGTCGCCCTTGTCATCGAGATACGTCCGTACTTTCGACTCAATTAACTCTGGTGATAGAAAACTGCCGGCAATGGCCGCCATGGGGCCGAGGGAAGCGATGAAAGCTTCGATGGTGCTGGTCAGGCTGTTGACAATTCTGGCCTGGGTCTCCGGTTCATTTGCTATGGTGCTGATTTTCTCAAGAATTGCCGGCACCTCATTTTCTATGAGGCCCAAGAGCAGTTCCGGCAATTGTTCCGGTAGAATGTCCTTCAATGAGGCGTTGTTATTGAGAAGCTCCTGTGTCTTCTGGTCAAGGTAGTTTGCTATCCAGCGGTCAACATCCTGCCTGGCAAGGAGCTGGTCGGTGGTGTTTGCAATAAACGCAAAAATTTTTTTCTGCTGTTTTTCCGGCAGAAAACTGTTGAGGTTTTTGTGCAGCAGATCATCCAGGTTGGCAGCTATGGTTGGGGCCAGCACCTCCGCAAAGGCGTCACTGTCCAGGTGGCTGTGCAGCAGCTTCAGGGCCCGCCAGAGCAGAATTTTTACTCCGGCATCAAAATAGGATTGAAAATGATTAGGGATCAGGCTTGGAAGCGGCCCAAGGTCACGATTGAGAATCGTTGTCACACGGAGCGAGACCAGGGTTTTAAGCTCCTGCTGAAAAGTACTTTTATTGAGAGCACGGCTGATATCGTTTGCAGTCAATAGATGCGAACCGACCATTTTGCCAATGTTTTTTGCTAAGTCATGACGTTTTGAGGGAATAACTCCAGGAGTCATAGGGATCCTGATGCCGAGTATACGCCAGGGGTTCAAGGGCCTGAACAGCATTTTGATTGCTACATAATTGGTCATGTAGCCGATAAAGGCGCCGAGCAGGGGAGGGGCAAGATAGACAAGCGGATTGTTCAGCATAATGGTTGGCAGAGGTGGTTAGTGTAGCAGTATTTTGCCAAGGGTCTGGTCAATGGCAAGAGATTGTTCCATTCGGGCATCCAAAAACTCACTGGAGAGGTAGCCCTTACTCTGTTCGATAGTTTTGCACAAGCTGTCGATATCGCCATTGAGCCCCATTGTTATGACAGATTGCAAATTCTTCAGGAAATTGTCCAAGACCTTATTCCCCTCTCCTTTAGCAGCCATGATCTCAGCATAGGTTCTGGGGTTCTGGGCGTGCAGCCGTGCCATGGCAAGAATGCCGTACAGGGAGGTAAGGGTTGAGTGACTGGCAATATCCTCGGGTTGAATCTGATTATCTTTCAGGGCCATCGCCAGGGCAATAGATATGGCGGACGGTAGTTTCTGGCTGACGCCCATGAGGAGATCGTGCTTCTTAGGCGTGTCCTGGAAGATTTCAGCACCATGCTTATAGAGAAAGGCTTCAAACTCACTGCATAACGGACCACTGCGCGAGGTGCGGACAACAGCGGCATTTTTGTCCTTCATTGCGGCAGCCTGAGGGCCCCAAAGATTATGAACCAGCATGACCTCCACATCTTTATTGGTGTTGTCAAGGGCTGTGGCGATTGAATCTTCGGCTTCACCAGCCAGAAGAATAAGAGCCTGATTCTCGGCCAGAAATGGGCCAAACTGACGAATGGTCGGGGCTGTGGCACTGATAGGAACGCAAATGATAACCACATCAACCTGAGGAATCATTTGTTCCGGTTTAAATTCGGTGTGGCGTCCACAGATCACAGTTTTATAGCCTTCATTTTCCAAACGGTCGGCAAACCATTTGCTCATTGCACCTGTGCCGATAAAACCAAAGTTTTTAATATGTTTTGTCCGCATATCCACCCGGGGATAGCTGCCCAAAACTTTTATCGAGTGGGACTCCTGAACAATGTTGCGTTCAACGCGTTTAATGACAGCCGCAATAGGGCCATCATCAATATGGCCTTCAGCCTCCAGGTATATCTGTAGTTTCTGGGTCTTTAAGTCATTTTCAGTGTGCAGATCCAGGAGGTTGATGCCGCGCTGTGAGAACTCGCCGAGAATATCATAAAGAATTCCTACCCGGTCTGTTAAGGGGACGGTGACCAGAGCGGTGGCATCATAGCCGGAGGCTTTATTCATGGTCGGGCCGATGACGGCAAAGCGGGTGCGGTTGTGAGGGGCAACCTCTCGATGGCGTACAGTGAAATTGTTAGATTTTAAAATACGTTCTGTTTCAATGATTGCATGGTTTTTGAGTGAGTTGGCTTTGATTTCGGTAATTGTTCCGGCCAGGTTTTGTACGACCATGACTCCGGCATCCGGGTATGTTTCGCTGATAAATTCTGCACACTGTTTGAGTATGGCTGAGGTCCCGGAAATAATAGTCAACTCACTGCTGTCATCAAGAGAGCCCAATGAAAGCTGGATGGGAAGAACAATATTATTGACCCAGAAACCCTTCTTCAGGTCTTCTAACACACGGACGTCTTTGACCTCGCCTTCCCGTGTGTTATAGATAGGAATAATGGCGAGATCGGCACTGCCCTTTTCAAAAGCGCAAATGGCATCTGCTATGCGGGTGTACAGCTGGATATCGGCATCGGGCCGGTATTGTTTTGCCGCCTGCCATGATTGTGACTCGACAGGGCCCAGGGTCGCTATTGTCACCATAATAGTGTGTCCTTAATTTGTGGAGGAAACGCAGTTGACAGTTAAGCCAAGGGCTAAACTAGATTGTTCTGGGCCTCAGGTCAATATTTTTGTTGTTTCCGCCGACAGGAAGAGCCGCAATACATTAAAAAAATGAAAAAACAATTCTCTGAAACCTCCTCTTTGGGTGACAATGTGTTTGAGACAATACGCGGCTATCTTGTGGCCATGCGCGCTTCGCCCCGGTTTGGGCCGCAGGTTGTCCATGTCGAGGAGATGAAGGGAAATACGGCGATCTATGGACAATTAGATGCGCCGTGGCGGCAGGGGATTGATCGGCTTCTTGACTCTCTGGCCACCCACGGGCTGTTTTTTCATCAGGCTGAGGCAATTAATCATATCCGTTCCGGTGGGTCAGTGGTAACCGCAACCCAGACAGCAAGCGGCAAGAGCCTGGTCTATAACCTGCCGGTTTTTGAGCATGTTCTGGCAAACCCAGGTGATCACGCCCTCTATCTGTTCCCCTTAAAAGCGCTTGCTCAGGACCAGCTTCGGGCAATTGACGCCATGCGCAGCCTCCTGCCATCTCCCCATGACCTGTCTGCCGCTATTTACGATGGGGACACCAGCGCTTATAAGCGAAAAAAAATCCGTGAGATGCCGCCAAATATTCTGATCAGCAACCCGGACATTCTGCATCTTGCCCTTCTTGGTTATCATGAGATCTGGGCTCCGTTCTGGAGCAGGCTCAAGTTTGTGGTGCTGGATGAAATTCATACCTACCGAGGAGTGTTTGGTTCCCATATGGCTTGGACCATCCGCCGGCTTAAGAGGATATGTCGCCATTACGGCAGTGAGCCGGTTTTCATCCTCTCTTCGGCGACAATAGGCAATCCCGATCAATTTGCCAGGTCGCTTATCGACCAGCCTGTGCACTGTGTTACTGCATCCGGTGCTCCCCAGGGGGACAAGACTTTTGTCTTTTTTGACCCGCATGACAGTCCGGCGTATGCCGCCAGTCAGCTGCTTGAGGCGGCTTTAAAGCGCGGGCTTCGCACCATAGTGTATACACAGTCCCGGAAGATGACCGAACTGATATCCATGTGGACATCAGCGAAACTTGGAGATCTGCGGGACAAGTTGACGGCCTACCGAGCCGGTTTTTTGCCCGGCGAGCGCCGTGAGATCGAGTCGAAATTGTCCAGCGGCGAGTTGCTAGGCGTTGTTTCAACCAGTGCTCTTGAGCTTGGCATAGATATAGGAGAGTTGGAGATCTGTATACTGGTTGGCTACCCGGGATCGGTGATGGCAACCTGGCAGCGGGGCGGCAGGGTCGGCAGGCGCCAGGATGATTCTTTGGTTGTGCTTGTGGCCCAGGAGGATGCCCTGGACAAGCATTTTATGGCCCATCCCGCCGACTTTTTTGGCAGGGAGGTTGAGGCGGCGGTGATAAATCCGAAGAACCGGGAAATTGTCAAACGTCATCTTGCCTGTGCCGCCGCTGAACTGCCTCTTGGTTCTCAGGAGCAGATTTGTGCCGGGAAGACCGTCCGGGCAGCCCTAAACGATCTGGTGCTCAGCGGGGAGCTGCTGGCAGGTGAAAAAGGGGACTGTTTCTACAGTAAACGTAAGTATCCGCAGCGGCAGGTGGACTTGCGGGGCGGCGGCGCTTCTTTTGCGATTGTCGACTTGTCAGCGGATGAAGTGCTTGGAGATGTCGATGGGGGACGGTGTTTTAAAGAGTGCTACCCTGGTGCTGTGTTCTTGCAGAGAGGACGAACCTTGCTGGTGGAGCAGCTTGATCTTGAGGGGTATCGAGTCGGGGTGCGTGAAAGAAAGGTGCATTATTTCACAAAAGCATTAAGCCAGAAGTCCACAGAAATCCTTGAGGTTTATGGGACTAAATCCGGAACGAATTACAGGGCCTCTTTGGGGTATTTGCGGGTTACGGACAGAGTGACCGGCTATGAGCGCAGGCTTACCCGGGGACAGCGCTTACTGGGCAGGCACAGCCTTGATCTGCCGCCGGATATTTTTGAAACCGAGGGCCTCTGGCTGGAGATACCTGCCCATATTCAGGCTGCATGTGTTCGGGAGCAACGGCATTTCATGGGCGGTATCCATGCCCTTGAGCATGCTGGCATCGGGATATTCCCTTTACTTGTTTTGTGTGACCGCAACGATATCGGCGGTATATCCATACCGTTTCATCCGCAAACAGGCGGTGCTGCAGTGTTTATTTACGATGGTTATGCCGGAGGCATAGGCTTAAGCCGGCAGGCCTATGAGCATATTGACCTTCTCCTGGACAAGACCTTCCAGGTGATACGGGACTGTCCCTGTGAGACCGGCTGTCCATCCTGCGTCCACTCGCCGAAATGCGGCTCTGGAAACCGGCCCATTGATAAGGAAGCCGCCAGGTTTCTGCTGGAGGCACTTTTGTCACCCGCCGGAATGCCTGGTGGGTCTCGAAAAAATAACATTCAGCCGTCACTTGCTTGGGAGGGTGAAACGCAAGTTAGGCAGGATTTTTTAAAAAAAATAATACTGCCCGGGCATTACGTCGTTTTTGATCTGGAAACGCAGCGTTCTGCCGCAGAGGTGGGCGGCTGGCACCGGGCAGATAAAATGGGAATCAGCGTCGGGGTTGTGTACGACTCAAAAGAGGATGCTTTTTTTACTTATCTGGAAGCGGAGATTGAGCAGCTGGTGGAGCATCTGCATCGTTGCCAACTGGTGGTGGGTTTTAACAATAAACGTTTTGACAACACGGTACTGTCAGCATATACCACCAGGGATTTGAGCAGGCTTAAGACGTTAGATATTCTGGAAATAGTCAAAAAAAGGCTCGGTTACCGTTTAAGCTTGAACAGGCTCGCAGAGCATACATTAGGCATCAGGAAAAGTGCGGACGGCCTGCTGGCCTTAAAGTGGTATAAGCAGGGAGAAATCGACAAAATTATTGAGTATTGCAGAAGTGATGTCCTTATCACCCGGGACCTCCTGCTGTATGCCTGTGAAAAAGGGTATCTGCTGTTTGAAAATAAGGCGGGGCAAGTTGTTCGCTGCCCGTTTTCCCTCTGACAAGGAGAGTACAGGGATCAGTGCGCTTACAACGGATTGCTTGGCCAGAGAAGAGTGCCGAAAATCCAGCCGATCGTTCCATCCTCATGGCGGACCTTGATCCATTCCCCTTCTTTTTCCAGCGGCGTGAAAACAACTCCATATTTGACGGTGGCTACAAGCTCATAATTCTTGGAGGGGCCGATTCGCATATTTGCCGTATTGACCTTGACAATGACGCGCTTTTCTTTGTCAACCAGAGATTTATATATCCACCCCTGGTCCCCTTCAAAATCCGTTGTTTGTATCCAGTTTTTATCGTGTTTGACTACTTCAAGGGGAAAATCCTTAAAAACCTCCCAAAGTATTTCTTTGTCAGTGCCTGCTCCGGAGCGGATATTAACACCATCCTTTTTAACTCTGACAAATTCTGAAGCCAGGGCTGTTGTTGTCAGCAGGAGAGTGAAGGTAACGAGTGCACAGCAGACGAGAGATTTTTGAAATTTGCTTATCATGATTGTCCGTTAAGTCAAAGTGTAGGTCTTTTGTAAGGATATCAGTAACTACTCACCCCGTGGCCACCCCAGTCCCAGTAACCAGTAAAGCTGTAATTGCTCGCAGAGTGCCGGAGATGCCAGGCATCTTCCTATGAACGACACATAAGTATGTGAACAGGGCGATAACACAGCAGATTTGGAACCCTGTGAGCCGTTACGGATATCAAATTGAAGCCGTCCGAAAAACCGACTGTTGTTTTTGTATAAAATTTTTAGTGACAATTCAACCAAAAAACCAAAAAACCTGAAATCGGCAAATTGTTCAGCGCTGCTTTGGAGGCTTGTTACCCAAAACTTTCCAAACGCACGGAATGTCCACTCATGGTTTTGTCGCAGCAGAACCCGGTTCACTCTTTATGGTAATGGGTCCATACCAGGCCCTGGCCTGTTCACCGGTATCGTCCGTATCAGTCATAATGGCAATGGCGCCAACCTCAGGCGGCGGCTCACCAAAAGCCCGCTGATAATCTTCAATGATATTTCGTCTTTCGGTCAGCCACTGACCTGCATGCTGGTTGCCGCTCTCTACGGCAATCATGGCAGCGTTTGGCGTGTAGGCATTGGGCAACAATTCACCCTTGTCCAGTTTGTTGGCCCAGACATAGTTTATGGCCTTTGTCCGCCAGAAAAACAGGCTTGGGAAAACGACGTAAATTCTGGCGGCATAATCATCGCCTTCTTTTAAACGGGCATTTCCTGCTGCTAAAACATGCTCGATCTGCCATGACCACTCGATAATGGGATAGGTTTCCGGCTTATAGGTAATTTTAAAGAAAAGGCCGGAGGCTGCCCCGTTGCTTTCTGCCATAATGCTGGACAGATTGTCTTTCTGAGCAGCTTTATAGTGAGTTTGGCCCTTAAACCTTTTCTCCTGCCACTGGTCGGAGATGCCGGACTGGAAGCTATCGATGACAAGCGTCCGTTGCTCTACTGTGCGAGGAGTTTCAGCAATGGCAAGAGAAACTGAAATGGCGGTTGCCGCCAGTAATAGTAAAATTTTATTTGTATGCATGGGCATGAACATTATAGACTTTAATTTATGTAATAATTACACCATACCAATGTTGAATGTATATTTCATTCTTCTTTTAGACGCTAACGATATCAGTAATCCGGGAATTAATCCGCTATGCATGATCAAACATTACATCAAAGTTCAGAGACAACCTGGCAGGAAATGGTGGTAGAACTCGTTAAGGTAGGTTCGGCACTTTCCGCAGAACATGACCACCGGAAGATACTGGAGATGATCGTTGAGCTGGCCCAGAGAGTCACTAATGCCGACGGTTGTACTCTGTATATCATGGATGAAAGTGAAGCGACTCTTCGTTTCGCTCTCGTGAGGAATAAAAGCCTCAATGTCTGTGAAGGGGAAGATGCTCATGCTGAAATATGGCGACCAATTACTGTTGTTGACGATTCAGGGCGGGAAAACCATCGGAATGTTTCGGCCCATTGCGCTTTGACCGGCAAAGTTGTCGCCATTTCTGATGTCTATAAAACAGATTTCGACTTTCAAGGCACGAAAGATTTTGATCTAGTCACAGGGTATCGTTCTAAATCAATGTTGGTTGTACCGTTGAAGGACCACGAAAATGAGATTATTGGCGTTGTTCAGCTTCTGAATGCACAAGACTGGAACAGTGGGCGGGTCATTGATTTTGGCAGTATGGACAGTGCGATTGTTGCCAGTCTCGCCTCTCAGGCGGCAATAGCTCTTACGAAAAGGCATTTGATTGATAATCTTGAAACCTTGCTGGCCGCCATAGTAAAAATGGTTGGCCAGGCAGTTGATGAGAAATCACCGTATACGGCTGGTCATATCCAGCGCGTTGCTGAGATAACGGAATTATTCATCGATAAAGTCAATGGGCAGAAGGACGGATCTTTTGGCCGGAGATATTTCTCTGAGGATGAAAAATCAGAGCTGATGCTGGCAGCCTGGCTGCACGATGTCGGGAAAATTGTCACGCCAGAGCATATTATTGATAAGTCGACGAAGCTTGAGACCATTGTCGACCGGATTGAAATTATTCGTTATCGAATTGAATTGCTTAAAAAAGATGCCACGTTGAAGCACCTTGAAGCCCAACTGGGTGGCAGCGAACCCTCTTTTGCCGAGTCTGGCGCTCTGGAGGAGTATTGCTCTCGTTTAGATGATATTTACAGCTACCTTGAGCATGTTAATTTCGGTGGAGAGTTTTTGACGGACGAGCAGGTTGAAAAAATAACTAAAATCGCGTCCATGACTTTTGAAATGAACGGGAAACCTGCAACGCTGCTTTCAGAAGAGGAGGTTGAAAACCTGTTGGTGCGGCGAGGGACTCTAAACTATCAGGAACGAGAGATCATCAACAACCATGTCCGGGTAACTAGAAAAATGCTTGATTCCCTGCCATTTTCAAAAAAACACGCGAACGTTCCGGCCTTTGCAGGAATGCACCACGAGAAACTGGCAGGCAACGGCTATCCCCGGGGCTTGACCGGTGACGAGATTCCTCTGCCCGCCAGGGCGTTGGCTGTCTTTGATGTTTTTGAGGCGCTGACGGCAGCCGACCGGCCCTATAAACTGGGGAAAATGATGTCGGAGTCAATGAAAATAATAGAACGTATGGCGGCTGATAAGGAGTTGGACGAGGAGGTCTGCTGTTTCCTGGTCACCTCAGGGCTTGCTGCCGAGTATGCGAAAAGGCATCTTGCCGACCGCCAGCGGGACGACTTTTGCTGGCGGGGCAAAATGTACTCAGTATAATTTTATGTCTAGAAAATCAAATCCGACCTGATAATCATCAGATTCTGAGTTTGATTCAATATGACAGGTGGGATCGAACTCTACAGATGACACCATAACTTCCACTGCCAGTTTAGGAGGCAAGTCCAAAGTATCTTGGCGATGGAAATGCTCGACCTGTTAATCTCTACTTATCACATCTTAAACACTCAATCTAATCTTTTGGGGAAAAATTTCATTTTAAATCCACGGCTAACTTATCGCCACCGGATTGCCCCGCAATTAGGCCATGGAGACTCAAGGAATTAGCTCTAAAATAGCGAAAACATCCAATTGAGTACCGAATGGTGAATGTGTCCGCAGAACTTCACAAAATCCCTCCCCTTATCCTGAGCCATCATTTTACTGATATTATTTGTTGTTGACCAAGTAATTTTAATCAGCTAGCGTAAAAAACGACGTTAATAAATTTAGGTCAATAATCTTTTTACCAGTTAAGCCAAAGCAGTGTGGGAGCAAATGATAAAATGAACAAAATTGCCAACTTATTGTTATTCACCGCAGTTATCTTTACCCATATTTGTCCGGTTGCGGCAGCAACCATTACTTATGTGTATGACGATCTGGGCAGACTGGAAGAGGTTATTTATCCAGAAGAAAGTTATCACATTAGCTATCTCTATGATGATGTCGGCAATATACAAGAGACTGCAACAGGTTATCTCGACACAGACCAGGACGGCTTGAACGATGTACTGGAGAATGCAGGCTGTACCGACTCGTTGGTTGCTGATAGCGACAGCGACGGTCTTGCGGACGGTGTAGAGGACAGCAACCATGACGGTATTCTTGATGCCGTCGAAACTGATCCCTGCAACCCGGACACGGACGGCGACGCCATGTCAGACGGCTGGGAAGTGTTGTACGGCCTGAACCCTCTTGATTCGAGTGATGCGGATATGGACAGCGATGGAGACGGGCTGTCAAATATGGATGAATTTGGATTAGGCACAGACCCCATCCTAACGGATACGGACGGTGATGGCGTGGATGACGGTTTTGATGGTTATCCGCTTGACGATACTCTAAGCGAGTGTCCAGTCACGGTAATCTGCTACGAGACAACAGAGCCGTATTCCTCTCTGCAAGAGGCGTTTGATGATCCCCTGTTTATTGATGGTGACATGATTCAATGTACGGCAGGAGAATTCATTGGTGATTTCCAGCTTAACCAAGACAAAACATTCGTACTGGATGGTGGTTTTTTCTGCACTTATACGGGCAACCCATCTAGTTCCACGATTGCTGGTTCGTTGACAATCAGCAATGGCAGGCTACTCTGTGAAAAAATCATTATAAAATAATACTTTTCGGTCCTTGTCCGTTTGGTGAACAATAATAAACACCTCAAGCTTGTTAAGGAAAAGTTTTCATGACAAAGTTAAAATGCGAAATATCCAACCTAATTTTTTCATTTTTTAAGGTCAGTTTTACTCTAGTCCTTATTTCACTTAATTTTTCTCCTGCATTTGCTGAGGTTGGACCACTCGTCCCAGGACCGCAGGAAGCAGGAACTTTTGTTTCATATGAAGGCAACACATGGAAAACAGATGGTGTTTGGAACTATTCTCTGAAAAGATACTCCGCAGATAGCCAAACAAGTATGAATATTTACGGGTATGAAATAGGGCCCAGTGATGATCCGACGGAAAAATTTTATGCTCTTAATCTCATCAACTCACCATTTCCAAACCAAATGCGTTATGGCCGGGGAAATTTTTCCCAATGGTCTAATGGCAAACGAATATATCAATTTTGGGCCCTGACTTTTTATCCCGCCAACCAATGTGATCTTGATAAAATAGCTTTTCTTAACACTTGTTTTGGCGGAAAAGGCACTTATGATTGTAATGCCCCTGAAAACTCCTCCTGTGATTGTGATCCGGGAATAGATGCCGATAACGATGGTTTGAACGAGTGTATTGATTGTGATGATAATGATGGAAATATAAATACACTTGGAACATGTGAAAAAGTTCCAGATAATATAGCACTAGGAACATCTGGGATAGATGCTGGAGATAATAAGGAGCAAAAAGAACAAATTTGTGTCGAAAAAGAGCCTGGCGGCGTTGGTGATCCAATAAGTCTGTTCAATGGAAATAATTATATCGAGAAGGTTGATCTTCGTTTCCTTACCCCCAATAATTTCGGCCTAGCCTTTAAGCGGTTTTATAATAGTCAATCGAATATTGATGGGGCAATGGGATATGGTTGGTCTCACAACTTTAATCTTTCACTCGATCCAAATTACGACATTATGGGCACGACCCATATCAATATACATGATGCTTCCGGCAAGGATTTGTATTTTACAGAGACAAATACTACACGGTGGGATGGCACTTTTGGAGAGAAATCCTATATAATTGTTGAGGCAGATAGCAGCTATACCTGGCATAAACTTGATGGTTCAATAACCAACTTTTCTTCTACAGGTCAACTTCAATGGCGAAAGGATGCCAGCGGCAGCCAGCAGTCGTTTAACCCTGGAGCAAATGGCTTGCTTGAAACCATCACCGATTTGGCTTCTGACCGGACTCTTACCTTGCACTATGATGCCCAGAATCGAATTTCATACATATCCGGTCCATCAACAGATGCAGTTGCAAATGGAATTTGGGTGACCTATGGCTACGACGGCCTCAACAATCTCACCTCAACGACCTATGCTGATGGCTCAGGATTCACTTATGAATATAATGATCCCAATGAGACAATTAAGCACAATATTACCGCAAAACGAGATAAACTTAACCGCCCTTTAGCAACATGGACATATGACAGCCAAGACAGGGCCGTATCAAACTGGACTCCCGACGGCGAGGGTGTCAATTCCATAAACTATTTAGACAACGATCTCTTCAACATAGAGGTTACTGATACCTATAACGTTACCAGAACATACGAGCTGACTTTTAATCAAGGCCGCAGTAAGGTAGCCAGCATTTCAGGCCCTGGCGGTTGTCCGACCTGCGCCGGCACTGATCAGCCAGTCAGATACGCTTATGACGCGGATTTCAACATCACAGAAGAAGAATACGCCAACGGTACGATTAATAAATTCCAACAATACAATGACCGGGGAAAACCGCAGAAAATAATCTATGCCTTCGGTACCCCGGATGAAAGAACAATCAATCTTACCTACCATCCAGTCTTGAATGCAAAGCTGACTCAAACCGAAGAATCGGTTTTAAACCCAGGCAGTATTAAAGAAACAATCTGGGATTATGATGATATTGATAATAAATTACCTGCAAATCTAGAAATTCCAAATCTGGATCCCACCAACAAAATACATCGAATAACAGTGAAAGGTTACACCAGAGATGCAGCAGATGCCATAGTCCCTCTTGACAATTACTACACAGACATCCGTTACAATACCAAAGGCCAAGTAGCAAGTATTGACGGTCCAATCTCTGGCACCCAGGATCTGATAAGCTACGGATATAATCCTGCCACAGGGGATTTGACCACCATTTCAATGCCCAATATGCCCCAAGTCGGCGATATCACTTTACAGAACTACGATAGTGCCGGGAACCCGCATGAAATAATTGACCCGAATGGCAATAGTATTTCTTTGGGGTATGACGCTAGAAACAGGTTGATTTCTTATCAAATTGGCGGTGCAACCCAAACATTAAATTATGTCAATGGCTATCTTGATAACGCGACTGACCTTACAGGCCGTTTAGTGAAGTTTGTGTACGAAAATAATTTTGGCCGCCTGGAGAAGATTGAAGACCGAAATCAGAATTTTATCAAAAATACCTACAACACGCAGGGTGACGTCACAGAAGAGACAGTCAACAAATGGGTTGATGGTATCAATGATATAATGCTCAAATATGAAGGATATGATTACAACGATCCCGATGGAATCCCGGGACGTTTGTGGAAAATAATCAATCCGGATTTAACCTATACTAAACTGGGGTATGATGAAGTCGGCAATATCAATTCTGTGACAGATGCACGCTTAAAAACAACAGGTTACCTCTATAATTCCAGGAATCAATTAAAGAAAACAACCCAACCCGGAACCATAGAAACAAACTACGATTACGACTCACAAGGTAATCCCAAGTCGGTCACCGATGCTAATTCACAGCCGTCCCAATATGAATATGACGATCTGGGACGGCTCCTCTCTGTGACTTCCCCTGATTCCGGCACTACAACGTACCGCTATGATGTGGTGAATAACCAGCTGACCGTTAAGGATGCAAAGAACCAGGTTGCGACCATTCACTACGATGCCTTGGGAAGGATTACCGCTATTAACTACGTCGACCCTACTGAAGATATCAGTTTTGCTTATGATGAGAGAACAAACGGGAAGACAAAATTGACCGGGATGTCATCGCCTGCCGGTACTTCCAGCTTTAATTATAACAGCCGTGGCCAGATAACCAGTGAAAGCCCTGTTGTTGATGGAATCTCTTATAGTACAACATACGGTTACGAACCAACTACCACGAACATGTCGAGCATGACCTATCCAAGCGGGATGGTTTTGACCTATCAAAGAAATACCGATGGTCAGCTGACGGGTATCCAAGCTGACGGCCAGCAGCTCATACAAGACATTTCCTATCTACTGTTCGGCGGCGTGGAAGACTACACCTTCAGCGGTATCAGTCAGGTACATAACAGAACCTTTGATAAACGCTACTTGATAGACCGTATCCAGTCCGGGGCCATGGATTATGACTACACCTTAAATGCAGTTGGGGATGTGAAAAACATTTCAGGGAAAACAACTCCAACCATTGTTCCTGACGAAACAACAACATTTGCATATCTGCCTGATACCAATAAAATTGATACGGTAACAGATCCCAATAAACCCAAACAATATGCCCACGATGACAATGGCAATATCACTTCTGACGGAAACCTGACCTTTATTTATAATCAGGATAACATGTTAGTGCAGGTCAAACAGGGTGAGACTGTAGTTGCTGATTATTTCTATGATGGATTCGCTAGAAGGGTGAAGAAAATATTACCTGGTCAAGGCACGACGGTATATCATTACGATAAAGCCAGCAGGTTAATTGCGGAAATACAATCGGACGGCACACCTCTGGTTGATTATATTTATCTGGAAAACGAAATGGTCGCCATGAAGCTTTATGGTACCCATGCAGGGATCTACTATATCCAGAACGACCACCTTGCCACCCCGCAAAATGTCCTTGATTCTTCCGGGCAAATTGTCTGGTCGGCGGCCTATTTGCCTTTTGGTTTAGCAGAGGTTAACATTGAAACAATTCTTTTTAATATAAGATTTGCGGGACAATATTATGATGCCGAAACCGGACTTCATTATAACTGGAATCGGTATTATGATCCTGAGACTGGAAATTATATTACCCCAGACCCACTTGGTATAATTCCCCGTGGTCCTC